>Ga0214917_10001582_pt1 | contig 29060 bp, 16 predicted proteins | sample LL_1208_BB_MetaG_FD_177983 | JGI IMG/M metagenome (GOLD analysis project Ga0214917, IMG submission 177983) | Freshwater microbial communities from Lake Lanier, Atlanta, Georgia, United States - LL_1208_BB | ecosystem: Environmental > Aquatic > Freshwater > Lake | place: USA: Georgia | collected... | reverse complement strand
CCATTGATTGAGAATTCATAACCAGTGATGGGTGAACCACCGGTATCACCAGCGGTAAATGTGAGCGCTAATTTTCCAGGTTGGTTAACGATTGGTCCGACTCCGGTGAGCGTTGGCGCTCCTGGTGTTGTCGCTGGAGTTTTAGCTGTTGAGGCTGGGCTCCACTCCCCTGCGCCAACAGAGTTGAAGGCGCGGACTCGGAAGTAATACGCAGTTCCATTAGTTAAATCGGTAACGGTAGATGCAGTGGCAGAGGTAACGTCATCGGTAAATGTGGTCCATGGGCCAGCGGAGTTAGTTGCATAGGCAATCTCATAATCAGTAATGGGAGCGCCGTTATTTGCCGGAGCGCTCCAGGTAATAAAAGCGCTCGCATTGCTTGCATTGCCAGTCGGCGCGCTTGGCGCGCTTGGCGCGCTCTTTGGCGTTCCAGTCGCAACGTCGGAGGCAGTTCCAGCGCCAACAATATTGATCGCAGTAACTCGAATGTTATAAAGCGTTCCATTAGTTAGTCCGGTAAGTGTTGCGCTCGTTGTTGCGCTCCCAGTATTTGCAACTGCGACAACCCATGTTGGAGCAGCAAGAGTTGATCGTTCAATCTTGTACCCGGTTATTGCAGAACCACCATCAATGAGTGGAGCGCTCCATGTCAGTGCAAGTTGTCCAGCGCTGCCAACAGCAGCGAGGGTAGTTGGTGCATCTGGAGCGCGCTTTGGCGTCACTGTAACTCCGGCGCTCGCCAAGCTGGTACCGAACGAATTCGATGCGGTAACGGTAACGGTGTATTCGCGACCATTGGTGAGCTGACCGATGTTGCAGGTAAGCGCTCCAGTGCTCCACTGGCAAGTGCGGTTTGGAAGAGCAGGCGTTCCCGATGCAACAGCGGTTGCTGTGTAACGGGTAATGGGTGAGCCACCGGTATTTGTTGGAGCGGTGAAGGTGACAACTGCGCTCTGATCGCCTGCAGTGACGGTTCCAATAGTTGGCGTCGCTCCAGGCGCGCCACGAACTGCAATGGCATTGGAAGCCGCAGTAAATGAGCTCGGGCCAACGCCGTTCTTTGATGCGACCCGGAAGATGTAGTTCTTTCCTGGAACGAGATTGGTAACCGTCGCGCTCTCCAGAGGTGAGACGCCATCGTCAAAGGTCTGCCAGGTGAGCGCACCTTCGCAGAGTGCGAATCGTGCACATCCAGCGGCATAGTTCTGTTGAATTTGAGCTTGGGTAAGCGCGACGTTGTAGACGTGGAGTGAGCCGAAACGGAATGAACCATAAGCGCCGCTACCGAGGTTGGTGGAATCTGTTGCACCAATGCCATAGTGAAGATTTGCGCCACCATTTGTATATGGAGTCTCTCGGAAATATGAGGTCCCGGTAGCAGCTACTTGTCCGTTGATATATGCCTTAAGGGTGCGAGCGCTCTGGTCGTAGACAAAACCTACGTAGTACCAATTATTTAAAGGTGTCGCGATGGCAGAGCCTAGGTTTGCTCCATTCCAGACTCGGAATCGCATCGTTCCGTTAACCATTTCGATCTGCGAATCATGCCAACCACTACCAATAGTTGGTCCACCAAATTCTGAGATAAGAATTCCGTTGGCTGCTGTTGGATAGACCCACATAAATACGGATGTCGTTGCGCTATTTGCCTGCGAAGTAAATTGTGAGTTGAGCGAAGCATTGGTGATGATGTAGTTCGAACTGCCGCCCACCATATTGAAATATCCACCATTAGCGCTGGTGAATGTTGGCGCATTAGCGATTGTGCCATTGGAATTTCCACGTGAATCAACGAGTGTGGTTCCGCTACCAGAGTACGAGTTAGCTTCGTATTGAAGTACTAAACCAGTTGAGACTAATGGAGAGGTATCAGCTGCTTCTGCATACTGAATGATGTAATCAGTCGGCGGAGGAAGCTCTACATTTGCATTTGCCGCTGCGTAGCGGAGGATGACAACGCCACTTCCACCAGCGCCGAGGGTGCGGTTGGAACAGACTGCATTACCCATAGCGCCACCACCGCCACCGGTATTTGGAGCGCCATCATTGCCGCAAATCGCGCCGCTTCCATTACCGCCATTTCCGCCGCCACCAATACCGCCGATGCCACCTGTGGAGTTCCATGATCCGCCAGCGCCACCGCCACCGAAATACGTACCGGTGAGCGAGGAGAGCACGCCAGGGCCACCTGCGCTTGTTGCAGAACCGTCACCTATTCCTCCGGCGCCACCGCCACCGCCACCATTACCGACCGCACGTGAACCGCTTGCGCCGCCACCGCCAAATCCAGAGACGGTATTGGTTGGTGGATAAAGAGCGCCATTAACAGAAAGTGATGGGTTTCTAAAGATTGGACCGTAGAAACCTGCCCAGTAACCGGCATCAAATCCAGTGATTGTTAAGCGGAGGCTTGCCACTGTTCCGGAGTAAGGAACAGTTACTTGGCGAAGTTCGAGAGCATGTTTTGTTGTTCCGTTATACGTTTGTTGATCAAGGACTGCTCCGCCGGAATTAAGTAGCTCAACTTTGATGCTGTAGGTATCGATTCGCTCGCCGATCCAACCGATGATGTTATTGATGCTGTTATCCACGCTGACGCTAAATGTGACATTTGAGGTGACGTTGAGATTGAGCGGAATTGTTCGCGTCAAACTCGCTTGTATATAGGAGAACTGCGCAACGCTTCCTTGGTTGTTGACCATACTTGGATTGCTTGCGCTCCAACCCCAGAATGAATCAGCTCCGCTACTTGGCGTTCCACCGAGAGTGACGCCGTTATTTCCTGGGTTGGCGTGGCCACCACCACCGCCACCTGCCCCCACAACACCTCGACCATTAGCGTTCTTTGATCCACCGCCACCGCCACCAACTGCAGAGATGGTGCCAAATACCGAGGTGCCGCCATCTTGCGCTTGGCCACCAACTGCTTGGCTCGTGGCACCACCAACGCCAACGTTTACGTTGAACGTTGAACCTGGTGTGACAGATTGAGCGAGGCGTTCAACAACAGCGCCACCACCGCCACCACCGGCGGCATCAAAACCTGCTCCTCCTCCGCCGCCAACGACGAGAACATCTGCGGAAGTAATTCCATCCGGAACGGTCCAGGTATTTACACCTGGGTTGGTGAATTTAATGATGCAGTTATTTCCTTCTTTAGAAATCTGAACACCACCGGAATTTCCAACAGTGGCAGCGCATCCCTTTACCGCGCTCGCAAGGCTGCCGGTTGGATTCTGGAAAAGATATCCCGTGCCATTGGTGATACGTGTTCCATTGGGAAGATCCCAGAAGAGGCTGACGATATCTCCGCCGTCATTCTCGCCGAACATTAATCGAATTGGATAGGACTGACCGGCAACCAGTTCAATCGAACCGGTGCGAGTAATCGTTGGATGGAGGCCACCATTATTTACCACTGCGTTTGCTGTTGAGTATCCAGTGGTTGCGGTGTCACCAATCCACAGATGGCTGGCATCATCGGATGAGAGATAGAAGCGATAAACGCCACTAACAGAAGCTTTGAAGTAGCCAGTCCACATCCAGGAGTAGTAATCAGCATTACTGGAGAAGTTGTAAATCGTTGTTGAATTGATTGGAGTTCCAGTGCCGGCAAAAAGTGGAGCATTGTTAAAGAAATTGACGTTGTCGTTGTAGTAGCCAACATATCGTTTGCCTAGTAATCCGGCGGTAAAGGAACTCGAATCAACAGTTGTTTTTGCCTCAACAATTCCAGCGCCACCTGATGGTTTCTTCCAGCTGAGAATTGCGCTGGTCGGTGCTGTCGCATCGATGGCTGCAACAAGAGTGGTTGGCGGTAGCGGAGCAGTTCCGATGGCAATCGGATCTGAATTGACGGAGAAACTGCTCGATCCACGCGCATTCACCGCTTGCACGCGGAATATGTAGGTGAGTGCGACCGTTAAATTTGCAACGGTTGCGCTGGTTGTGGAGGCCGGCGCAACCGAAGTCCATGTGTTTCCGCTATCTGATGAATATGAGACGTTGTAACTTGAGATTGTTGCGCCATTTGCATTTGGCGCTGCCCATGTAATCGTTATTGATGTTCCGTTTGCAGATCCCGTTGGCTTAGCCGGAGTGTCTGGCGCAGCGGCTGGGGTAATCGCTGCGGATGCTGGCGAGAATGCGCCAGTCCCTTGTTCCGAAATTGCGGCGACTCTAAATAGATACGAAGTTCCGGTAGTTAATCCGCGAACTGTTGATGCGGTTGTTGGCGACACTTCATCTACATAAGTTGTCCAAGTCGAGCCGCTATTACTGCTGTATTGAATTGTGTAATCGGAGATCGTTCCGCCATTTGCGCTAGGCGCTGGCCAGACGAGCGCAACACCACCCACGGTTAACGATGGCGTTGGCGCAGTTGGAGTGGCCGGAGATCCGCGAAGTGTTATCGAGGTAGATGGAGCTGAGGCCACTGAAGTTCCTGCTGCATTTGTTGCGGTTACCGTGAAGGTGTAGGGAATACCAAGGCCCAATCCGGTGACGGAAATTGGTGATGCTGTTCCAGTTGCGGTTGAACCATTCGATGCTGTGACTGTATAGCCGGTTATTACTGAGCCACCGTTAGAGCTAGGTGCAGTGAAGGCGACGCTTGCGGAATTTGGATCAGAATCAATGAAAATTTGTAGTTTCCAGGTTGCGCCATCAAAGTTTGGCTTTCCATAGAAAGTCCAGTCTGGATGCGAAGATAAAGAATTGCCAAATCCGATATCTGGGTTTCCTGAAGAGTGATTGTTCCACGCTAATACTGTTTGGTTATCGGTCAGGTTATGTACCTGGAATGAACCGTAGGCAGAGTTTCCGGTTGGAGTGTCATCGTTGTCGTAAATTGATGGATTGCCCGCAGGGGTAATTCCCGTGGTTCCAGTTCCATAATCCCAAGGCCATAGTTCGAGGCGACCTGATTTACCGGTACCGGTCGTCACTGCGCCAGCAACGCCGGCGAATCCTGGCCAGTTTGAATCAATATTTAAGTTAGTGACATTTACTTTCACGACGCGAGTATCAACAAGATCAGGAATCGCTAACGTTGCAATTGTTGCACCGCTCCATTTATCAAAGGAAACGTCGGCATAGCGAAGAACGCCGTTGTAGTTAACTTCCATTCGATATCTAATGCGGTTAAAAGATGTTCCTAAACTGCTTAACTGGGCAGCTTGATCCGATACGCCCTTGCCATATCCATTTGAATAGACAATTGCGCCGCCAGAACGTGTCGGTGAGGTCGTTTGATAGACCAATTTCCACGAATCTTGAACGAGTGGAGTGACGTTGGTGATTGAAGGCGCACCAGGAACTGTTCGAGGTGTTGCGAGAACTGCAAGGGATGCCGCGCTCGATCCTTGCGAGTTCACTGAAGCAACAGTGAATGAGTAACTCGTTCCGTTCGAAAGATCGGTTACAGCGCAATTGAGTGGGCCGCTACTCCAACTACAGGTCGCTCCCCCAGGGCTCGCGGTAACAAGGTAAGAAGAGATACCCCCACCTGTGTCCGTGGGAGCGCTCCATGAGATTGTTACTTGACCATTGCCAGGCGTTGCAGCGAGCGAAGTTGGTACACCGGGAGTTGCGCGAACGCTAAACGAGATTGCTGGAGATGTCGCGCTAGTAAATCCACCGGCTTCGGTGATTGCTGCTGTGATGGTACATGTACCAGTGGTGATGAAAGCAACTAATCCTGATGTGGAGTTAACAGTACAGACTGACGTCGTAGTCGAGGTGAATGTAATTGTTCCAGTTCCAACGCCTGCAGTCGGAGTTGCCGTAAGTGTTGGCGGTGTACCACTTCTTGCATAACCTGCGAGATAACTTCCACTATTGATAGAAAGAGTTCGGTTCGTATTCCAGCGAGCATAAATAGTGAGCGCACTTGTTGCTACTGGTGAATATGGAGTTGTCAGCGCCGATCCACCGGTAGTTGCCAGGAACCAACCAACAAATGTTGAACCGGCAAGCGTCGGCGCCGCTGGCAAGGTCAGTGTCCCACCAGTTACGAATGAACCAGGATTGACCGCGCTTCCTCCAAGAACGTCATAAGTCACGACATTTGTATTTGCGCTCCACTGAGCATAGATAGTGAAGCCTGAGGTGTTTGTTGGCGTATAAGAGCTTGATCCAGCGGAGGCTTCAATCCAGTTAGAAGTTGTTCCGGTGAGCGCAAAGCCAGAGAGCGTTCCGCTATTTGTTCCTGTGGTGCTTGTTGCAGTCGTTACACCTGCGTTGCTGCCACCCGCTGTTCCCTGATTGAAAGTGTAATTAGCGACAAGACCGCTCTCATTTCCGGTAAGTGCGCTATTCATCGTGGCCGCGATTTCAGCTGCTGATCTCGCCACATTCCAATAGCGCAATTCATACATCGAACCTTGGAATCGAGAGCCGCCTCCTCTTGAGCCAATATAAATTGGAGTGGTTCCAGTTTGTATTGTGCTAGTGACCGCTCTACTGTTGCTAAGCGTCCCATCAACATAAATTTTGAGCGTTGCCCCATCGTAAGTTCCTGCGACGTGATGCCAATTACCATCAGTCACGGTTGCCGCAGAATAGAGCCAGCCACCTGAAATGTTGCTCACTCCATTGAGCCAAAAAGAGAGTTTTCCAGCCCCTCCGGGAAGGTTGGTTGCAAAGTAAAAAGAATCCTCATTTTTAGTCGTGATGTATTGCTCGCCAGATTTGGTGGTCTTAATCCAGGCCTCGATTGTTATTGCATTTGTAAAATTAAAGGCGGTGGAATGTGGAACAGTTACTGAATCATCTGTACCGTCAAAATCCAAGCCGTTTCTCGTTACTGTTCCTGAACCAAGTCGAGTTCCGCCGATTGCTGCGTCGTACCAACCGTTAAATGTGAAGCCAGCGCGAGTCGGAGCGACCGGAAGAGTCAGAGATGTTCCAGTTGTCCACGCTTGTGATGTGACAGCCGATCCACCTTGAGTATTGAAAGTTACCGTGTTGGAGTTGGCGCTCCACTGTGCGTAGAGCGTGAAATTTCCTGTGTTTGCTGGCGTGTAGGAAGCGCTTGCGCTGCCAACTCGTGTGCCACCAGTTGCTGAGTCATACCAACCATTAAATGTATAACCGGCGCGTGTGGGCGCGGCTGGAAGTGTTAGCGAAGAACCCGTTGTCCATAAAAGCGATGAAACTGCTGCGCCGCCTTGTGCATCAAAGTTAACAGTATTAGATATTCCATTCCACTTTGCATACGCGGTAAGTGAAGCAGTCGGAGTGTAATTAGCTCCGGCAGCCCCAATCGAAGTTGTTAAGCCGGCGTCGGAATACCATCCACCGAACGTGTATCCAGTACGTGTTGGTGTTGGTAGAACTAGCGCACTTGAGCCAGTGGAATAGGTAGCGCTTGAGGTGCCGTTGCCGCCTGTTGCGCTGTTGTAGTTGTAATTGACCGTGAAAGAATTTGCTGTCCACTGAGCATATATCGTGAAATCTGCTGTATTAGTTGGAGTGATGACCGCACTTGCGTCGCCGAGCCTAGTGCCGCCTGACGCTGCGTCGTACCACCCGTTAAATGTATAACCACTTCGTGTCGGCGCTACCGGAAGAGTAAGAGTATTCCCATAAATCCATGATGAAATCGTTGGTGCGCTCGAATAAAGGCTACTGATTTCACTCGCACTCAAGCCTCGGTTATAAATGACGATATCGTCCAAGGTTCCGTAGAACCATTCACTGTTATTTGTCGTACCAATTCTGAAATTTACATTGTCAACGCTAGGGGCGCTAACCGTTCTTGAAACAATTTGTGTTCCATTGACATAAATACGTTGAGTCGTACCATCGTAGGTAGCGATGACATAGATCCATGTATTGGTGGCGATGGAGTAATTACCTAGTAAATCGTTATCCCACCAGTAATTATAAAAACCACTATTTCCATTTGTGCGCAGCGCATTGGTTCTACTGCCAGATCCCCAGGTACCCCAACCCAAAATGCCTTGGCTGCCGGCTGAGGTGGTTTTCATCCAGCCGCCGATTGTGTATTGACTTGAACCTACAGGAAGATTCGCAACAGTTCCGCTGAGATATTGACCGCCGTTAAGTGCAAGTCCACCACCATTCTTTCCTGAAGCAGTAAATGTTGCTCCAGCAGAACTCAATGAAGTTCCATCAACAGAATTCTTTCCGAGCGCTGATGAGTCATCGAATGTCCAGTAACCAATAAGGCCGGTTGAGACCGCGCCCCCTCCTTGCGGATCAATCGTTACTGAATAAGTGTTTGCGGTCCACTTCGCGTATGCAGTCAAGGAAGTCGTTGCGCCTGTTGGTGAGTAAGCAGCGCCAGCTGCGCCAATAGAAGTAGTTAGGCCAGCGTCGGAATACCAACCGCCAAAGGTGTAACCAGTTCTCGTCGGAGTAGGAAGTGTGATTGCGGTTCCGCCGGTTGTGAAGTTGGCACTTGCTGTGCCACTGCCACCAGTTGCACTGTTGTAGTTGTACGTCACTGTGTAAGCATTTGCCGTCCACTTGGCGTATGCATTTAAGGAAGTCGTTGCGCCTGTTGGTGAATATGAAGCGCCAGCTGCGCCAATAGAAGTAGTGAGACCAGCGTCGGAATACCAACCGCCAAAGGTGTAGCCCGTTCGAGTAGGTGTGGGAAGCGTGATTGCAGTGCCGCCGGTTGTGAAGTTGGCACTCGCTGTGCCATTGCCACCAGTTGCGCTGTTGTAGTTATACGTGACGGTGTAAACATTCGCCGTCCACTTCGCATACAGAATTGAGTTAGCTATTGGTACCGCATAAGAGGTTCCGGTGGTGTAGATCGTGCCAGTTCCAGCTGAATTATCCGCCCATCCAGCGAATGTGTAACCAGCTTTCGCCAAAGTGCCAGTGTTCCCGAGGACTGTAGCGCTCTGACCCACAACATAGGAGGTTCCATCAGTTGGTACCGATCCAGAAGTTTGCGTATTTCCGTTATATGTAAGCGTTGCAGGAACTGAATCAACAGCCTTTACATAGAGCTCGAATTTCATCTGTCGGTTTAACCCTGTTGCATTCTGCCAACCTGACATGTAATCACCTGCTGACCAATCTTGACGGTCCATGCCAATACCGCCAGAAACGTCGTTGGATTCCTCGTTACCGTTTGGATATAACCCGCCGCCATTTTCGTTCCAACCAAAACCAAAACGAACCTTGTTCCAACCGTTGCCACCATTGTTATTTAGGTAGTTAAATCCAAAGAATCGCACGTCGGATTGCGTGGAGAAAACTTGAGTGCCACCTGAAGTTCTGGTTGGGTTGTATGGGGTAGAAGAGGTTGCATCACGGATGAAGATCTTTTCACCGCCTGCAAAAAGTTCGCGGAGTGATTTAGCGAAATAATTTCCTTGGGTAGGTCTGCCCGTATAGTCCGTGGTATTCGCAGGTGTCGGCATCGATTCATTCCAAACAAACCCGTAACTCTGCCCAGTTATCGCGCCGCCAGCGGTGGCATCTGGGAAAATAGCCATGACTTTTTGTGCAGGTGTGTAGTTAAAGACATCAAACTTCGCATTTTCATTATTCGTGTCATTTCTTCGCGTCAGTGAAGTATTCAAGGTGTTGGTAGTCGTCCAATAACTTGATGAATAATTAAATGTATTGCCGGTGTTCGCGCCCTTCATGGCAAGCATCCAACCGCCACCGTCCATTGCGCTGTCCATGATGCAATAAACCTGAGTTGCTACTCCATTGACGGTTATCCAATAAACGCCATTTGCATTGGTGTTAATTGTGGATTTAATTTCCTGCGCATTCTTTCCTGGTTGCGTTGAACAAAGACCTAATGCGCACGTCGTAATTGAAGTGCTCGTAAACGCGGAAGTTACGCCATTCCAGTTTGCGAGATTGAGTGTGTAGGTACACCCATTCGTAATGCCTGAAATTGTAAAAGTTCCACTTGAGGCGCTTGTGCTGGAAGTGGCACCTACTCCATCCGGATCAGCACAACCAGTTCCTGAAGCAACTTCAATTTGATAGAACCAGGTATTTCTGACTCCTGACGTGAGACTCGCATTTACTGTTATTGATTGATAGCCAATGGTTGTGGAATTAATTGTCGGAGCGATAGTCGCAGTCTTGGTTGAATTCGATGCAGACGATGCTACGGAAGTACCAGCTGCGTTCGTTGCTGTAACAGTAAATGTGTAGCTCGTATCTGGATTAAGTCCATTAACGGTGATCGTTCCAGAGCCGGCTTGAGAGAGAGTTCCAGTGATTCCACCGGGGTTGGAAGTTGCTCTGTAGCTTGTGATTGTCGAACCACCATTTGACGCAGGTGCAGTGAAGGAGACATTCGCACTTGTGGCTGAAGTTGCAGTTGCAGTGCCGATGGTAGGTGCGCCGGGCACACTTGCACCAACACTTGATAAATCAACACTTGAATTCAATGTGTAACTAGCGCCCCACAAAAAAGAACCCGATTCTGTATATGAGCAGCATAAACCGGCATGTACACGGTACGAACCCGCTGCTAACGAGACGCTGATGTAGGAATTAAGACCGTTGTAATCGTCATTGTACGCGACAGCGCCGCATGTATATAGATTACCACTGCACGATGTGGCGGATGTTGATTGCGAAGCGTTGAAAATCCAAAGCATTGGATCGGTGCTACCAGAAGTTGAAATCGTAAGAATTTGAGTTGTACTAAAAGTTACATAGAAATCAGAATGAGATGAGATGTTATAATAACTTGCTGCACTCGCACTAGATACTCCAATTCCAACACCCAAAACGGAAACTAGTGGAGCAACAACAAGCCAACTTGCGATGCTTGAAAGAAATTTTCGAGGCGCGCCAGAGCCATGCTTGTACCTTTTTTTCACAGGCAAATGCATGACGACCGGCCTCCACAACCTAACCGGAGTTTACTCACTCATGGCTGGATGTGTGCGCCGAAAGTGGCCAACATGCCTGCTTCTAACCTTGGAGTTTTGCCGGTTTATGGGGGTTACCCCACTAAAAGGCCAGGTGGCGCCGGAATCTTGAAAAAAATTACGCTGACTAGTTGTTAGTCGAGGTAATCGCGCAGAACTTGCGAGCGCGATGGGTGGCGAAGTTTCGACATCGTTTTCGATTCGATCTGCCTAATACGTTCACGCGTAACTCCGTAAACCTTGCCAATTTCATCAAGTGTTTTTGGTTGTCCATCTGTTAAACCAAAACGCATCGCAACAACTCCGGCTTCGCGTTCACTTAACGTGTCGAGAACAGAGTGAAGTTGTTCTTGCAACAATGTAAATGAGACTGCATCTGCAGGTACTACTGCCTCTGAATCTTCAATTAAATCTCCGAATTCAGAATCGCCTTCTTCACCCAAAGGCGTGTGAAGTGAAATCGGTTCGCGACCATACTTCTGAACTTCAACGACTTTTTCAGGTGTCATATCGAGCTCTTTTGCGAGTTCCTCAGGCGTCGGTTCGCGCCCTAAATCTTGAAGCATCTGGCGCTGAACGCGAGCCAATTTATTGATGACTTCAACCATGTGGACCGGGATACGGATGGTGCGGGCCTGGTCGGCCATCGCGCGGGTAATCGCCTGGCGAATCCACCAGGTCGCATAGGTCGAGAACTTATAACCCTTGGTGTAATCGAATTTTTCAACGGCGCGAATAAGGCCCAAATTTCCCTCTTGAATCAGATCAAGGAAGAGCATTCCGCGACCGGTGTAACGCTTAGCAAGAGAGACCACAAGGCGAAGGTTTGCCTCAAGGAGGTGGTTCTTTGCCCGCCGACCATCTTCAGCGATCCAGTCGAGTTCACGCTTTAACTTCCTCTCAAACTTCTCGCCGCTATTGAGGGTCTCTTCTGCAAAGAGGCCAGCCTCTACTCGCTTAGCGAGTTCAACCTCTTGCTCAGCATTAAGAAGTGGAACGCGGCCAATCTGCTTTAAATAATCCTTTACTGGGTCAGCAGTGGCACCCGCAGTAACAACAGTCTGGGCGGGAAGGTCATCTTCTTCGGAGGCGGTGAGGGTAAAACCGGCGCGATCATCTTCAGGCTCAGCAGGCTTCTCTTTCCGCTCAGAATCGACGATATTTTCAACGCCTTCGAGGTTGTCGCTAACAAGCTCTTTCTCCAGGCTCTCCAGATCCTCGAGATCCACCTCTTCAAGCTCGACCTCTTCACCATCAACTTGAGCCTTAGCAACTTTGCCACCGGCTTTCGCAGCAGCCGCCTTCTCTGATTTCTCCGCCTTAGAAGCAGGCCTTTTCGCATCGATCTCTTTTTGCAATTCTGCAGCGAGCGCAGCTTTGCGCGCTTCAATCTCCGCCTTTGTTAAAAACTTTGGTCGCTCTGCAGGCGCTTTCTTCTCAACTTTTTTTGCTGGAGTTTTACTTGCAAGTTTTTTTGCAGGCACTTTCTTGGCAGGAACTTTTTTAGCAGGAGCTTTAGTCAGAACTTTTTTCACTGGTTTTTTTGCAGCAACCTTCTTCACCGCTTTCTTCGCGACTGGTTTCGCAGCGGATTTTTTGCTGCTTTTACCTTTTGCGGCATGGCTGTTAGAAGGCACTTTGTTCCTCACTGGTTGGTTTTTTCTTCTTCTTCGGTTCCGGACCGAACCGGATATCCATATTGTACTCAGGGCTGGCTACTACGCGCTAAAAAAGCCGTTTCGGCTCGGAAATTATCGCCCCTGGGCCCGCGAAATCGCGCGCCGGATTATCTCCCCCACCGACTCAACCTCCACCAGGAAGCCATCGTGACCAAAGGGTGAGGAGAGGACATCAGGCTCCTCTGCAGTTGGAGTGAGTTCAGCAATTTCTTTCTGTAACCGTGGCGGAAAGAGTCGATCAGTATCAATAGCAACCACAATCACCGGAACAGTAATTCCAGCAAGCGCTTTCTCTACTCCACCACGATCGCGACCAACATCATGAGAGTTCATCGCTTCAGTCAAAATGATGTACGTATTTGCATCAAAACGTTTGGCAAGTTTATTTGCTTGATGATCAAGATAAGACTCGACCGCATAACGCCCAGTGTCATCACCTTGCATATCGCGTCCAAAACGCATATCCATTTCGACCTCTGAGCGATAGGTCAGGTGCGCAATGCGGCGAGCAATTCCCATCCCCTCAACCGGGCCACGCTCTTGCTCGTAGTAGTCCCCACCATTGAAAAATGGGTCTTTTTTAATCGCTCGAATTTGAATACTGGCAGTTCCAATTTGATCACCAGTTGCCACCGCTGAGGAGCCGATGGTGCAGATTGCACCAACCTTGTCGGGGTAGGTAATCGCCCACTCGAGTGAGCGCATACCGCCAAGTGATGGCCCAACTGCAATGAGATATTTTTTTATTTCTAACTTATCGGTAAAGGCTCTCTCTGCCGCGACCATGTCGCGAATTGTTAACGACGGAAAGCGCGAGCCCCACCGCTTTCCATCTGGTGCAATCGATGCAGGGCCAGTTGATCCTTGACAACCACCAATAACGTTGGGACAGACGATGAAATATTTATCGGTATCAAAAGGTAAACCTGGCCCCACTAACGAAGGCCACCACGAGGGAACATCCGACCAACCCGTTAAGGCATGGTTAATCAAAATACCGTTATTTTTCTCGCCATTTAGCTCTCCCCATGTTTGGTAGGCGATGGTGATATCTGGAAGAACTTCACCCGACTCCAAGGTGAGATCGCCAATTTTGAGAAAGCGACGCTCACCTGGATCGTGATCTTCTAGCCATGCCCCCGTTACGGGTAGGTCGGCGTTAATTATTTACTTCCCCGCTGCGGCAAACCCAGTCTCAAGATCAGCCTTTATGTCATTGATATCTTCGATACCAAGGCTTAGGCGAACAAGACCAGGTGTTACTCCAGCGGTGAGTTGCTCCTCTGGAGATAATTGTGAGTGGGTAGTGGATGCAGGGTGAATCGCAAGGGAGCGAACATCACCGATATTGGCCACGTGGCTAAAGAGCTCAAGCGCCTCGATGAATTTCTTGCCCGCTTCGATGCCACCTTTGAGCTCAAAGGAGAGGACTGCACCCGAGCCTTTAGGTGAGTACTTCTTAGCCAACGCATGCCACTTCGATGAAGGCAGGCTTGCATAGTTGACCTTGGCAACAGCTGGATGCTTCTCCAACCAAGTTGCTACGGCGAGCGCGTTTTCCACGTGGCGTTGCACGCGAAGACTCAACGTCTCAAGACCAATCGAGAGAAGCCAGGCGTTAAATGGGCTCACTGCAGCGCCGGTATCGCGAAGGAGCGTCAAACGAATCTTGAAGATGTAGGAGAGGTTGGCGCCAAATGGCGAACCCACTCCAAGATTTACAGCATAAACCAAGCCGTGATAGCTCGGATCTGGTTGATTAAAGTTTTTGAAGCGGTCTGGATACTTCGCATAATCAAACTTGCCGGCATCGATAATCGCACCAACAACTGAGTTGCCATGGCCAGAGAGGAACTTCGTTGCCGAGTGCACAACCACATCAGCGCCATGTTCAATCGGCTTGATGAGGTATGGAGTTGCCACCGTGTTATCAACGATTAGTGGCACACCTGCCTCGTGAGCGACCTTGGAAACCGCTGCAATGTCAAGAATGTCATTCTTTGGATTAGCAATGGTCTCGCCAAAAAACGCTTTGGTATTTGGGCGAACTGCTTTGCGCCAGGACTCTGGATCATCAGGGTTCTCGACGAAGGTCACCTCAACGCCAAACTTTGGCAGGGTGTAGTGGAAGAGGTTGTAGGTACCGCCATACAGCGATGGTGAAGAGACAATGTGATCGCCGGCTTCAGCAAGGTTTACGATGGCATAGAACGTTGCTGCAGAGCCTGATGCGAGAACAAGCGCTGCAACGCCACCTTCGAGCGCAGCAAGGCGTTGCTCCACTGCATCTTGCGTTGGGTTCATGATGCGGGTGTAGATATTTCCCAGCTCTGCCAAACCAAAGAGGTTTGCAGCATGGGTAGTGTCGCGGAATTGATAGGCAGTTGTCTGATAAATCGGCAGCGCACGCGCTCCTGTTGTTGGATCAGGAACTTGCCCTGCATGGATTTGTTGCGTATCAAATGACCAGTTAGCTGACATAACTCAATATCCCTTCATAACGTTCTATAAGGGGGTATTACCGATTAACGGTGAGATACCCGCGCTTGTCGATACGACTTTCGTATCGACCTGGTCTTCACCCGGAGCACCCCACCGCGGTGGAGGGTTGCCGTCCAGTTAGCCGGGGCTTGAAACTGGAACTCATGACCTAGGAAAAAGATAAAGAAAACTCCGTTAAATGTCCAATGCTTGTGCCGTCAGGGCCGTAACCTGCATTAATCGAGAAGTTGCGCAGCGAGCTTGGGGTGGAGTTCATGGCGCATCGTGGTGAATGCCTCAGGTGGCCACCCAGCCGAAAAGCTCTTCTGCAAAAGATGTGCAAGTGAGTAATGGGGATCGTCGCAGAGCGCTATCTCAAGAGTTGCTTGGGCGCTTTCGATATCGCCACTTTCATATTTCAGGAGCGCAAGGACAGTGGCAACCGGCGCTCGATATCCGCTGGGGGCAACCTCGAGCAGATCGCGCCAGAGCAGAAGGTGTAACTGCAAGTTCTCATCGCCATGAGAACCAATCGCAAAATCTCGCACCTGTATATCGGTAAGCGCCACCAAAGCGCGCGCAGCAAGAGGTAAATCATCAATGCTCTTGCTGATCGTAAAGGCAGAGATAAAACGAAGGAGCGTGACAACCCCACGCTTCGAACGGAGCGCTGGTTCAGTGCGCGCCACTTCAGCGTGGGCAGATTGAAGAAGATGAAGTGCAACCTCTCCACTCTCATTCAAAGGTGAGCGCTGCTCCGACCCTAGAAATGAAGGCATCAAAAACCCGTGAAAAACGTGCTCCGCTGCTATCTCGCTCGATTGAATATCGGGAAGGAGCTCACCTTTTGGATCACAGCACCTCTGATCAGCGCAGTGAAATGAGCGCCAGCGATTATTTTTAATAAGTAAGAAGTCCTTAACCGGCGCAACCTCGCCGCAGTGAGAGCTAACCGCGCGAGCTAATTTCGCAACTAATAGATCATCACAGTTCGTTGGTAGATAGGCAAGGATAAGTAACTCTTCAGGTTCAGATACTTTAAGTTGCTCCAGGAAATCTTCCTGACTTGCAATCTCAAAGCGTTGTAAATCCTCTGGAATTTCACTATGAAGCACCGTCTCGACCAATCCATTACGAAGCGCGATACATACCAAGGCTCGCTCTGGTTGCTCATCTAATAGAAAAGGAACTGCAGTAATTAATTGAGTGGGAGTGGAAATTATTGTCATGGGCAAAGGGTGCGCGCCCCTAGTGACGAGCCCGCTAATGGCAAAGAAACCTTGTGGAAGATTTCACTCGGTGAAGAAAACTCGCGCCCGAAATAACTCAACGCTCTGCCGTGAAGAGGAGATGATTCCCGGCGGAATTTCCATCCAGCCGCTTATCGGAGTGCGATAGCGCCCTTCCCAAGCACAGCGCATATCAATGAGATAACGACCTGGACGGTGATAGATATGCGCTCCCCGCGCCCTTCCGCTCGACCACACCTCACTCGAGCCATCGCCCCAACTCCATTGAATAGTGGGCTGTAAATCCAAAGTGATTGAGGTATCGAGAATGGGCAGCGTTTTACGAACCGGAGCGCAGCCTGCTTGATGGATTAGCAGCGGCTCCCAAATGAGCGCGCCACTTCTTGGCAAAATCGAAAAAGAAACGCTCGGGAGTACCTCGCGAATTTGATCAGAGAGCGACGGGCGAGACTTGGCTTTTCGTTTACTCACTGACTTTTGGGTCGTTGTAAAGGGTGCATGAGTTGGGCTGGGGCTGGGGCTAGAGCTGGGGCTTGCGCTCGCTACCGGTTTGCGTTTCACCGGATCGCGTCTAGCAGTAATAACAAGCTCTCCCCCTTCTCGCGTCACAGTGACACAGGTTTGAGCGCACTCACCCGCGTTTGCAAGATTAGGTTTTGAGAAGAGCGCTACGTTTAAAAAAATAACGAGAATCAGAGTTTTTAGAGTTCGCGCCATGAAGTTCCTGCGGTTACATATCGGTGAACTCGCTCTGAGATCCCATCAGGTGGAGACTCGCGAAGGATCTTAAGAGCCCACATTTTCTCGCTCTGGTCGGATATCGAAATAGCAAGTATTTCTCCCGTTTTCACATCTTCTAAATCACGCTTGAAAATGTAGGTAAGAAGAGATGTGGGAATTTCTGGTGGAATGAGATAGCTCTCACGAGTTTGACCAACTGATTCGGAAAGAGAACCTGTGGGCCCAAATTCTGTCGTGCTGGTATCTGCCGAAGAAATTTGAAGAGTTGAGCATCCGCATAACGCGAGTGCAAGGGCAGATATGGCAAGGATCAAATATCTCCACGACATATAGAAGAGGGTAAAAGTTAATTTTTTCTTAACGTCCTTTAGAGAGATTGCGCTGTGGATGGAATGTCAACTGGGATAAGAAAGAGCGCTGTGGTACCAATAGCCATGGCTGCGCGCGATGGAGATGGATGGATTGAGTGCTCCTGCGGCGGTAAACACTGGGGGCTCCATGGGGCGGCGGGGCTCCTTCTACTTCGCGGCTCTTCAGTTCTTCTCCAGCATCGAGCGCCCTGGGTACATAACGGGGATACCTGGGGTATCCCTGGAGGAGCGCGCGATTCGCACGAGAGTTATCTTGAAGCGGCGCTTCGTGAAGCGCATGAAGAGATCGGTGTTACCGCTAGCGAGGTCGAAGTCTTACTAGAAAGTTCAGAGGAACATGGCGCATGGCGGTATCACACGACCATCGCTAGAGCGTTAGCGCAATGTGATCCGATCGCGGCAAATCAAGAATCGATTGAAGTGCGCTGGGTTGAGCGAGAGAGCGTCAACGCCCTCGCACTTCATCCAGCATTTGGAAAAAATTGGCCAAATTTATTGGAGTTAATTCACACCTTGCCGTAAGCAAAATCGGCAACGCCAATAACACCGGCATCATTGCCTAACTGTGCCCGTTTAAATTCCGGGACGGTCCGCAGGTGCGCAACAACAATATTTTCATGTAACCCGCGATCTGCACCGGGCTCCCAGAGATCGAAAGTCGCCCCAAAACCCCCGCCAATAACTACTACTTGTAAATCAACCACATTTGTTAAACGCCCAGCGATTGCACCAATCGCCCAACCCATCTCATCAAAAAGTGCCGTTGCTTTCTTTTCGCCCGCGCGTGCAGCATCTGCCAGTTCTTGGGTAGAGGCAAAACCACTTTCGCGCGCTCTACGCTCCATCGCACGTCCACTTGCGACCGCTTCAACGCACCCGATTAAGCCGCATGGGCACTTCTCGGTGGCGCCAGGGACATGTAAATGCCCTAACTCTGCCGCCAACCCATGGGCGCCGAGGAGAAGTGAGCGATTGAGTATCAGCGCGCCACCAATTCCCGTGCCTACTGCAAGCAGCGCCATGTGGCTAAAACTTCGACCGGCGCCATACCGGAATTCACCCCAACCAGCTGCGCTTGCATCATTGGTAAGCGAAATCTCACGATTAATTTGTGGCGAAAGTAAATCTCGGAGCGGGAAATTCTCGAAATCTAAATTCCCAGCGAAGGTAATCACTCCTTGTTCAGAATTAATTAAGCCAGCGCAAGCAATTCCTACCCGTTCCACTTCGCGCGCGGGATCTAGCTCATAAATTGCCGTGGCAAGATCTTCAATGATCTGTTCTCGGTGATATGCGCGTTCTACTTTCTTAATAATCTCGCCATTTTTGACCAAGGCGGCCGCGATTTTAGTGCCACCAATATCTACTCCAAGAGTGAGCGCCATTGGATAACTCAAATCGTCTGTGTGACTTTATGTAAACCGCGGGGTTGATCAGGGTTAAATCCACGCGACAGAGCAATTCGCTCTGCAATTTTCTGCCCCGGTATTACTTGAAGGATGGGAAGTAACTCATCTGAGATGTCAGGTAGCGCAAGATGGTGAACTTTAAGCCCCGGTGCGCTCTCGCCGCCGATATTAATTATGGGAGCGCCCGCTTGATCTGCCGCTCTTTGGAGATCATGCAGGCCAGTGAGTAAAGGGGATTTGCGGGAGAGTCCGAGGGAAATAAGGGGAAATCCTTGGCTAAAAACCGCAACCGGGCCATGGCGTAAATCTGCAAAGGAGAGCCCTGATGCGTTTATCAGCGCACACTCCTTTAATTTCAATGCAATCTCACGTGCAACTGATTGCCCATAACCGCGCCCAGAGACAACCAGAGTATGAGCGGCGCCAATAGCGCGTTCAATCTCTGCCCAATGGAAATTTGTTTTAAGAAGTTCACGGACTTTTCCTGCCAACTCACTAAGTTCGCCATCGAGCACCTCTGAGGCAAGTGAAGATGAGAGCCATGCCATCGCCGCCATCGCGCTGGAGAAACTTTTGGTGGCCGGAACTGCACGTTCACTGCCGGCGCGAGTGAGAAGCGTGAGATCTGCAACTTTGGTAAGTGGACTATCAGCAACATTTGTAAGGGCAAGTGTGCGCGCACCAGAACGTTTTGCCCACTCCAGTGATTGCACGATCTCACTAGTGGAACCTGATTGGCTAATTCCAATGACAACATGGTGAGCAAGATTAACTTTTGCTTTGAAAGTTGTGGCAATGGATGGACTTCCACTTGTTGCTAGCAACCCTGCTTTATTGGAGAGAAGATATTGACCGTAATCAGCGACGTGATCGCTGGTGCCGCGCGCCATAAAAAGAACTGCCGTGGCGCCACTAAATAATTTCGCTACCTCTGAACGCGATGGTGCAAGGGCAGCAAGAGTTGCCTCAATCGCATCGCCCTGCTCATTAATTTCCGAGCTCATAATCGTCATCTGCCCACCTCCATTCCACCAATCCAGGTACGAATACTTCCACTAGAAGTGAACTGAGTGAGATCAGCCAAAGCGCCCTCTTTGATTTCACCAAGATCAGAGCGCCCTAGCAGGCGAGCTGGGGTTCGGGTTGCGCTCACCAAGGCCTGGCTAAGCGGTACCCCCATCGCAACGGTCCTGGCCAGAACCTTGTCGAGGGTCAACGTGGAACCAGCGAGGGTGCCATCTTCGCGGTATGCCCCACCTGAACTGCCTGAATCAACGTTGACAGGCTTATCCCCCAACATAGGCCCTAGGGCGTCGGTGACCAAAGCGATTCGTTCGCCCAACTTTTCAAAAGCCCACAACACTTGGTCGCTCTGATTATGAATTCCATCGCCAATTAATCCAATAGTTAACTCTCGCAATTCGCTCGCAGCGCGAACGATGCCGTCGTTAACATTTTTATCCATACCGTTAAACAAATGTGTGATCATCGAAAGTCCAGATGCAACCGCATCAACCATCTGCACATAGGTTGCACCAGAGTGACCAGCGCTGACAACAACACCTGCTTCACGTAACGCGCTAATGGCATCAAGAGCATGAGCGCGCTCTGGCGCAAGCGTGAGAATGGAAACCCGACCAGTATCTAAAAGAGGCTCTAAATGCTCCCGTGTGGGATCAAGAAAGTACCGTGCATCATGGGCTCGCGAAAAAGAATTGGCGAGGAATGGCCCTTCGATGTGATAACCCAGATGGCGTGAACGCAACGACGTTCCACTCGAACTCTCACCACAATCTGACGATTCAATTGCCGCAACCAACTCATCGATAGGCGCTGAGATCATCGAAGGAGTACAAGAGGTCACGCCGCTTTGTGCAAGGAGTGTGAGTCCTCGTTCTAAAGTTTTTTTATCTGCATCAAAAAAATTAATATCTGCAATGCCATTGATTTGTAAATCAATAAACCCCGGCGTTAATACACCTTCACTGATGAGAATATCGGCAGAGATTTCCGCTGGTTGAGCACTGACTTTGGTGATGATGCCATCAGTAATCTCGATGGAGGCCGAGGTTATTTCGCCGTTTATTAGCGCGCGCTCGGCCCCTATCGAGAAAGTACTCATCAATTACTTAGAGATTAGCTACATCCCGATGTTGATCCGCAACCTTCGCAGACGTAGCAGGCTCCGGCAGCGCGCATTTTGACGCCGCAGGTCATGCACATTGGCGCATCTGCGCTACGACCCATCATCGCCTCGAGCAACTCTGTTGAAGAGCCGATCTGAGCAGATGCCGCTGGCGCCGCTGTAATCGCAATATCTTGCGACTTCGCAGAAGCTGAAGGAGCTGCTGGTGCAGGAGTTTCGATTGCGACCTCATCCATCGCTGGCGCGCTCTCGACTGCCTCTGCTACCCCATTGCTGCCTGCATCGAGTGCGCGAGCGCGCTCTGCTGCAGAGAAGATACTAAGCGCTGCACGCTCATCGGCAGGAAGGTAATCAAGGGCAAGTCGACGGAAGATGTAATCCATCATCGATTGCGCCATGCGAATATCCGCATCATCGGTCATACCTGCTGGCTCAAAGCGTAAGTTGGTGAACTTTTGTACATAGGTCTCGAGCGGCACGCCATATTGGAGACCAATCGATACCGCAATTGAGAAAGCATCCATTACACCGGCAAGAGTGGAACCCTGCTTGCCAAGCTTTAAGAAGACTTCACCAAGCGCACCATCTTCGTATGCACCTGCAGTCATGTAACCCTCTGCGCCACCAACATTAAAGGAGGTGGTTCGTGATGGACGTGACTTAGGAAGACGCTTGCGAGTTGCTCGCGCTGGCGCGGTGCTCGCTACTACTGGCTCATCTTTCTTCTTCGCCTTGCCATCAGAGAGTGGTTGACCAACTTTGCAATTGTCGCGATAGACGGCGAGCGCCTTCAGGCCAAGTTTCCAGCCTTCGTAGTACACCTCTTCAACCTCTTCAACAGTCGCCTCTTCGGGGAGGTTTACCGTCTTGGAGATTGCACCGGAGAGGAATGGTTGGCATGCCGCCATCATTCGCACGTGGCCCATTGGGGCGATCGAGCGAGCGCCAAGTGCGCAATCGAATACATCGTAGTGCTCTTGCTTTAACCCTGGCGCATCGATGACATGTCCATTTGCCGCGATGTATTCAACAATCGCTTCGATCGTCTCTTCGGTATATCCGAGTTTACGGAGCGCTGCAGGAACTGTTTGGTTAACAATCTGCATTGAACCGCCGCCGACAAGTTTCTTAAACTTAACGAGCGAGAAATCAGGCTCGATACCAGTGGTATCGCAATCCATCATCAAGCCGATCGTTCCGGTAGGAGCGAGAACTGAAGCTTGCGCATTACGCCAGCCATTCTTCTCACCAATCTTCAGACCTTCATCCCACTGCTTATTCGCTTCAGTCCAAACATCGCGATCGAGCGTTGTTACTGAACGAGCAGCAACGGACGCTGCGGCATGCTTGCGCATGACTCGGGTATGTGCAGCTGCATTTCGAGCATAGCCCTCATATGCGCCAACAATTCCTGCGATTTCTGCAGAGCGGCGATAGGAGGTACCGGTCATAAGTGAGGTAATCGCGCCAGCGAGTGCGCGACCGCCCTCGCTATCGTAAGGAAGACCAGAGGCCATCAAGAGCGCTCCGATATTGGCAAAGCCAATTCCCAGTTGACGATATTTACTGGTGGTATCGCCGATTGCTTCTGTTGGGAAATCTGCAAAGCAGATGGAGATATCCATCGCGGTGATGATTACTTCAGTAGCTTTGACGAAAGTCTTTGCATCGAAAGAACCATCTGCCTTGAGGAACTTCATCAAGTTAAGTGAGGCAAGGTTGCAAGAGGAGTTATCAAGTGACATGTACTCAGAGCATGGGTTGGATGCATTGATCCGACCAGTCTCTGGGTTGGTGTGCCAATCGTTAATGGTGTCGTCATATTGAATTCCTGGATCCGCGCAAGCCCATGCCGCTTCAGCCATTTTGCGGAAGAGTGAACGAGAGTTGACCTCTTCGATGATTTCCCCAGTGGAGCGTGCGCGAAGACCAAACTCTTTTCCTTCTTCATAAGCGCGCATGAACTCATCGCTTACGCGAACAGAGTTATTTGCATTCTGATATTGGACAGAGATGATGTCTTTGCCACCAAGATCCATATCAAAACCAGCATCGCGGAGGACGCGAATCTTCTCTTCTTCTTTCACCTTAGTTTCGATGAACTCTTCGATATCAGGGTGATCAACGTCGAGGACAACCATCTTCGCTGCGCGACGAGTTGCCCCACCGGACTTGATGGTTCCTGCGGAGGCATCAGCGCCACGCATAAAGGAGACTGGACCTGAAGCGGTGCCGCCGGACTTGAGGAGCTCTTTGGAGGAGCGAATACGAGAGAGGTTTAGACCAGCGCCTGAACCGCCCTTGAAGATCATTCCCTCTTCGCGGTACCAGTTGAGGATTGAATCCATCGTGTCATCAACGGAGAGGATGAAGCAAGCGCTCACCTGTTGTGGCGCAGCAGTTCCGACGTTAAACCAGACTGGAGAGTTAAAAGAGAAGACTTGATGAAGAAGCATCCATGTTAATTCATGCTCAAAAATTTCTGCATCGACATCAGTTGCAAAGTAACCAAACTCTTTTCCTGCTTTGGTGTAGGTAAGAACAACGCGATCAATCACTTGCTTAAGTGACCACTCGCGATTCTCATATCCCACTGCGCCACGGAAGTACTTGGTGGTGACGATTGTTGATGCATTCACCGACCAGAAGTCAGGGAACTCCACGCCACGTTGCTCGAAGACAACCTCGCCAGTTTTCCAATTGTTCTGCACGACATCACGTCGCTCCCAGGTCACCTCATCGTAGGGATGAACTCCAGCGGTGGTGTAAATCCGCTCTATTTTGAGCCCAGCGCCGCGCTTGCTCCCTGACCGGTTAACGACTGTGTCTGACATATCCTTTTCCTCTTTCTCCCCTAGCTGACTCTGTATTTCTTTTTTAACTCTTTTTTAACTCTTTTTTATCTTTTTTGACGCTTCTTTATTTACTGCTTAACTCTCGAGTTTCATCTTCGCTCTGCTCACTCTGCTCAGTACGTTCAGTACGTTCAGTACGTTCAAATGGCAGAGCGCGAAGGAGCGCGATCTCTCCTTCAAAATCATCAAGTGAGTTGAAGTTGCGGTAGACCGATGCGTAACGAAGGTACGCAACCTCATCTAATTCACGCAGTGGCGCAAGGATTGCCATGCCCACTTCTTGCGCTTCAATCTCTGCCTGTCCAGTTCCGCGAAGGTTCTCTTCAACGCGTTGCGCAAGGAGCGCTAGATCATCATCGTTGACGGGGCGACCTTGACAGGCCTTACGAACGCCTGCGATCACCTTCTCGCGACTAAATGGCTCGGTGGCACCGCTCCGTTTAATCACCGAAAGGATTGCCATCTCTTGGGTGGTAAATCGCTTACCGCAGGTGGCACACTCACGGCGGCGGCGGATAGAGCTCCCCTCGTCGATAGGGCGCGAGTCAACGACTCGGCTATCAGCCTGACGGCAGTAGGGACAATTCATCCCAGGTACCCCCTTGCAACGGTTCAACGATAAAAACTAGATTTCTTCTCTACCTACTGACCTACTGACCTACTGACCTACTGACCTACTGACCTACTGCTCAGATACTTCTCAGTTCTCCTCACCTTACAAGCCAGAATCGCGCTGGCCTGGGGATAAGGCTGTGGAGGAGTTGGGGAGGAGTAGGCACAACCTGTGGATTAACTACACCGGTGTTACTACTACATCTAGTAGGAACAGTAGAGGAGTGGTCGAGGGTTCGCAAGTAGGAATTCGGTGTGTCGCAAAAAATTATTTGCTAGCGAGGGGCACCCGTAATTGTTGCCCCGCACGAAGTGCAGAACCAGTTAATCCGTTGAGATCGATAATCGCCGCCACGAGATCCGCTTTATTAGCTTTGGAATCGATCTGGCTAGCAATAGACCAGAGGCTCTCCCCTGGGAGGACGGTAATCGTCTCGTAATAGCTACTTACAGCGCTGGGGCTATTACTCCCTTGTCCAAGCGCGGTGGTGGCAGAGAAGAGCGAGAGGGCAACAACTAGCCCTGAGGCGCCCAGGAGGAAGCGGCCACGGGCGGTTAAGCGGAGCTCTGCGGGGGAAGTGCTCATGTTCTCTCTTCTCGCTTTCTTCTGCTGCTTCTGCTGCTTCTGTTGCTTCTACTGCTTGACGCTCTGACGGATTAGAACGTGTGTTCGAATTTAACCCCACCTGACCCCCTCCTGTCAACTTTTTTCGAACAGGTGTTTGAAATTTTTACCGATACCCCGTATCCTTTTCGTTATGGCTAAGAAAAACGAGCTTTCCCGTACCCGTGACCTCGCTCCATCCGGTCCGTCCAGCCCATCCGTGGCTGAACTTCCCGATGGCCCCGCAAATGAGGAGGGGCTAACCCCCCGCCAACTTAAAATTCTTGAGGTGATCCAAAGCGCCCTTGATACCCAGGGCTATCCCCCATCGATGCGCGAGATTGGCATCGCAGCCGGGCTCTCCTCTCCTTCAAGCGTGAAGTACCAACTTGAAGTTTTGGAAGAGAAGGGATGGATTCGCCGCGATCCCACTCGAGGTCGCGCTCTAGAAATTTTGCTTCCAGCGAGTGATGGCAATGAACTGGTCTCCGTTGACGAAAATTCGATGGATCAAATGCGCGCAGTGCCTCTAGTTGGTCGCATCGCAGCTGGTGGTCCAATTCTTGCCGAGCAATCAATCGAGGAAACTTTCCCACTACCAGCATCACTTGTTGGTCAAGGCGAACTCTTCATGCTTAAAGTTGTTGGCGATTCGATGATTGATGCTGCGATTTGCGATGGAGATTTTGTTGTTATTCGTGCACAGAAAACCTGCGAAAAAGGCGAGATTGTTGCCGCAATGATTGATGGCGAAGCAACAGTGAAAACCTTCTCCCGTCGCGATGGAAAGATCTGGTTACTTCCAGCAAATCCAAATTTCTCCCCTATTCCTGGCGATAACGCCGAAATACTTGGAAAGGTGACGGCAGTTCTACGCTCGGTCCGCTAAAAAACTTTCTGCGTAATCTAGATTCTTCTGCAAGAAGGGTTTTACCCTTTACGTATGAGCCGGCAGCGCAGACGGAGCCCTTTTCATATTTTCCTTCTCAGTGTTTCACTGACCTTGCCTATCTCATTTATTTCTTCTCCTTACGCCCAAGCCGAGAATGAAGAGTTACAAGCATTTTCAATGCCAGATAAATATCTCTGGCCTTCATGTGCACTCAACGTTCGATCAACTGATTGCGTTGAAAAGGTGGAAATGTGGGATAGCGGAAGTAACTCATGGTTACCTGCAATTGAAGTACCAGGTGTTACTCCGTATCAGCCGTGGACTTATGGCATCGCTGGAGATCCAAAATGGGAGGGAAGCGAATTCGCAGAGGAACAGAGCTGTGGCACGGGGGCATCGCATTGGCGCACCACCTGCTATCTCTTTCCCAAGAAACACTCTGATGGTTCTGATTTATTAACGATTGTTGACGTAGGTGGCAATAAGGAGCAATTCGGTGTCAATGTGATTGCGGTCAATGGGCCATTTATAAATCGACGTCCCAAGCACAATGACCCGCAACGTGGCCTTCCTCTTGGTTCTACTTTTCGAGTAACAATAAAGTCAGATGACATTGCCCGTAAAGCTGGTTGGTTTACATCGCAGGTAAAAAACCCTGATGTCTCTTTTACAAAAGGGAGCGATGGCATCTCTCGAACAATCGTCACTGGCACAGTTGCCGAAATAAATCTCGTCGATGGCTCCCTCTATAACCCGGAACCAGATTGTGACAACCACGGCAATTCAGCAAATCTCGACGGAGAACTAAAGAAGCGGAACGAATATCAAGCAAGTTCGCTCTATCGCCACATCAAAGTGTTGATGGTTCCTTATTGGGCGGAGTACCACCACGCTGCAGGGAAAATTCCTGCCGGAGGCATTTTTATTACCTCCAACGCGCAATGCTTTGGTCAAGTGGTCTTTGATGCCCAGGCTGGAACGCTCAATGTGCCCACCGGAAATGCCCATTACGATGTAACTGGGAAAGTCATCGATGGCTGGGTTGAAACTTCCATTCGCGGAGATTTCATCCGAAAGATATGGAATATCGAACCAAAATACCTCTCTCGGGTAGAGGTCACAATTGAATACAACGCAAATGACACCTCTGCAGCAACGTCAACGACAAAGTACATAACGGCTGAAGATAAAATCGAGATTAAGGCCTACGGATTTCACTACTCCTCACCGCAAATAAAAATTAAATTTCCAAAAACTGCATTTATCCAACCGACGCCACCACCAGCTCCCGTACCTTCCAATAAAAAGAATGTAACTATCGTCTGTATTAAAGGAAAGCTCACCAAGAAAGTGAGTGGCTTACAACCGAAATGCCCTACCGGTTACAAGATTAAGCGGTAAATCGCTCTAGGGCTGAAGCTAGTTGGGCATCTACACGTGCGCGTACATGGGTGCCATCTGCCAAGTGCTCTTCAGTAAAGATTTCGCCGCTCTCATGAATCTGATGGAGTAAATCTCCCCTGGTGTAAGGGATAACTGCTCTCACTTCGATATCAGGATGTGGCAGCGCTGCTTCGATAGCTCTTTGCAGCTCAGCAATGCCAAAACCGGTATGTGCTGAGATCGGGATACTGCCGGGCAATTGATTAACTAACTCCACCACTCGATGTGGATCGGAGATATCTACTTTATTAATAACAATAAGTTCAGGAATCTTCGAGCCACCAATCTCATCGATAACTTGGTGGACTGCCCTAACTTGTTCCAACGGCTCTGGATGCGAGCCGTCAACGAGATGGAGAATCAAATCCGCGCCTGAAACCTCTTCCAACGTAGATTTAAAGGCATCGATTAGTTGATGTGGAAGATGGCTAACAAAACCGACGGTATCTGTAAGCGTGTAGACCCGGCCATCACTTCCCTCAACGCGACGCGTTGTGGGATCGAGCGTTGCAAAGAGCGCGTTCTCAACCAAGACACCTGCATCGGTAAGTCGATTGAGCAGTGAGGACTTCCCAGCGTTGGTGTACCCGGCGATAGCAACCGAAGGGATGCGATGGCGTACTCGCTCTTGGCGCTTGGTATCTCGGGCAACTTTCATCTCGCTAATTTCTCTTCGTAACTTTGCCATCCGATCACGAATTCGACGACGATCGATTTCAATCTTTGTTTCACCAGGGCCGCGACCGCCAATACCAACGCCACCTGCACCGCCTGCGCCGGCTCGACCACCTACCTGACGAGAGAGTGACTCACCCCAACCACGAAGGCGCGGGAGTAGATAAGAAATTTGTGCAAGCTCAACCTGCGCTTTACCTTCTCGACTTTTTGCGTGCTGCGCAAAGATGTCAAGGATAAGCGCAGTCCGATCGACGACTTTCACTTTCACGCGATCTTCAAGTTGTCGGAGCTGTCCAGGTGAGAGTTCCCCATCGCAAATCACGGTATCGGCCTTTGTTGCCGCAACAATTGATTTTAATTCGCTTACTTTTCCCGAGCCAATAAAAGTTGCCGGATCTGGTTTATCTCTACGCTGAATAATTCCCTCCAACACCTGCGAACCTGCAGTTTCCGCAAGCGCTGCTAATTCTTTTAATGAATTCTCTGCATGTTCACCAGTGCCTTCAGTCCATACCCCAACAAGGACCACGCGCTCTAATCGAAGGGAGCGATACTCCGCTTCGGAAATATCTTCAAGTTCAGTCGAGATACCCGCAACACGTTTTAGCGCGCGCCGCTCCGATAGCTCTTCACTCAGATCTTGATTATTTTCATTTTCGAAATCTAATCGCGCCTGTTCATTCTCTTGAAGAAGGCGCTGAAAAAGATCTTCTGATTTCACAGAGTTACCTGATGTTCACTTACTAAAACGGCTGGGCCGGATAACACAGCATTGGAGTGAGAATCAATATCTACTTTTAACGTGCCACCAGGTACATGGATAGTCCACTGCACTGGAAGTCTCTTTTTCTGATGCACCGTTGCTGCAAGAGCGACGGCACACACTCCCGTGCCACAGGATTTCGTTTCTCCTGAGCCACGCTCATGAACGCGCATCCGCAGCTCGTTACTACCTATATTTTCGACAAACTCAACATTCACGCCCTCAGGAAAGGCATCCTCTGGCGAAACTT
>Ga0214917_10001581_pt1 | contig 29061 bp, 31 predicted proteins | sample LL_1208_BB_MetaG_FD_177983 | JGI IMG/M metagenome (GOLD analysis project Ga0214917, IMG submission 177983) | Freshwater microbial communities from Lake Lanier, Atlanta, Georgia, United States - LL_1208_BB | ecosystem: Environmental > Aquatic > Freshwater > Lake | place: USA: Georgia | collected... | reverse complement strand
TCCGGTAGCACCGAGAAACTGAGCCCGTGCGCTTGACCAACGCCGTGATAGGGGTCCTGGCCCAATAGCACAACCTTTACACGATGAAGCGGTGTTTGGCGCAGTGCCGCCAGAATATTTTTCTGTTCAGGAAACACACGCGCAGACACCGCCCGCTCCTTGACGCGTTCCAGACAATTACGACCTGTGAGGGTTGAAGACCATGCCGTCACAACGGAGCGCCACTCAGGGTCACTCAAATCGGCACCAAATCCATCCAAGGCGAGAGGCGCAGCGACACTCGGATTCACGTCCATCAAATGCTCATAGAACCGAATTACAGTGGGATGCGCCATAATCTTTGACGCATCCAGATTCCAAATATAAAGACTCTCCATATCGCGAACGCGACTGAGCGCCACATAGGCCTGACCATATTCAAAGGTGGTTGCACCAATGTCTACGAGAGCACAATCAAGTGTCGCACCCTGGCTCTTGTGAATGGTGAGCGCATAGGCGACACGAAGCGGAATCTGCGACCGATGGACCATCGGATGTTCGTGGCTCTTCCAAAGATGGCGTTCAATCGGAATCGGGTCGCCGTGAAGGAATTGTACAATCGGCACATTGTCGTCGCGAAATCCTACAATTACGCCGCGGCTTCCATTCACGAGCCCGAGTTCCACATCCATATTGTAAATCAGCATCACCTGCGCATTCAAACAAAGTTCTAAATGCGCAGAGTAGTTCGCATCAGCGTCCAATCGTTGAACACAACGCTCCAACTGTTCACCCGTGGGTGGGTCCATCGGATTCAGTGGATCAGGAAGAATCTCGGTCTTTGCTTCGTACGACACCAACGGTTGCTTCAGCGCGGCGATATTCTTTTCATTAATAGTATCCACATCCGCATTGCGCGGAAATAGGAGCGTTGGGCGAATCAACTTGGTCTTCCAATCCAGCCCCTGCCGAGTTTTGAGTAGTTCAACCGTGGATGCGGAGGGTGCGCCAATTCGGCATTCATTCAGAACCTGTTGAAATGCTGGGTCAGTCTGTCTCTCAATCTTGGAGAGAACTACGGGTGTTAGGTCGGCGGTTGTCCACTTGGGTGACTCAAAGGCGAACCGACCCGCGGAGACGGGTTCTCCACTCAGCCCCTTCGCAACGGGCGGGAGTTGAAAGAAATCGCCGCAAATCACAAGTTGAATACCACCCCAAGGCGCGGCGTTTCCACGAACTCTCTTTCCAATAATATCCAGTTTTTCAAACAACTCAGGCGTCATCATAGATATTTCATCAATTACAAGAATCTGTGTGGATTTCCAGCGTTTCTTTGAAGCGGGATTATGTTGAATAGACTCAATGAGTCGCTCCGCAGAATCGCGTCCAAGTCCGATACTTGCCCAACTATGGAGCGTCTTGGTCTTTTCAGGCAGCAAGAGTGCGGCGCAACCTGTGAGCGCAGTCACAGCAATCTTCTTTCCTGCTTGCTGCGCCCACTCCACAATGTTGCGAATCAAATAAGACTTACCTGAACCGGCGGGACCAGTAAGAAATACATTTTTCCCTGATTGGACTACATGAAACGCATGTTTTTGTGTTTCGTTCATTATTGATGATTTTCAATAAAAAACGAAGAAGGCTCATTTTTTCTGGTCCCTATACGAGAATTTTACGTAAATGCGCTAAAAGACCGATATACGTAATCTCCTTTCCCTTCACTTCAAACAACTCTCTCAGTGATTTGTTCAGTTTAATGGAACCGTCTGGAGATACGGCGCTGGAGGAGAACAATGCGGCTCGTAGTCGCTCGCAAATAAAGCCGAACGAATGGCGCTGCTTTGGGTCCAGACCAGCCAGCTCCGCGACTTGCGGTTTCGCAAATAGGAATGTTTCGTTACGCAGCGATGCCGCCGCCAGAAAATCCAAATTCCCCATCTGCTCAATATGGAGGTCTTGTAGCGGACGATGAAACTGCTCCAGTCGCTCCTCCAGCGCTGTGAGGGTCTGAAGCATCTCTTCAATATGGGCGTTCGTAATCAGCATAGTATGCTCAATCTCGGTTGTATCAAGCGATTCATCGGAATCACTCTCCATTTTATGTACCATCTATTTGTAGGAGAAGAATCAGTTTTTCTGGCTTTTTGCTGCTTTTACGGAGCCTGAAATGCGCTCACCAAACGACTAATCGGTGTATTTAATTCGGTCGTATAGTACCAAGCAGGTGGTTCATCCTCATTTTTCAACGCATAAAACCAGTGTTTTGGGACCGATATCGCATTCCCTGGACGGAGACGAATCTCAATATATTTCACATCACCGATTGTAGGACATTCAGCGCTCGTAATGGACCACGGGTCTTTTCCTCGTATATCTACATTTGCTAACGCACCCTCATGCGCGAGCCACAACGTCAATGGTGAACCGTCCGTCGCAACAATCAATGTGTGCTCCGCGAACGTCTCTCTTAATTTGAGGACGGTGTTCATGTGAAGCGCGGCGGGGACTGGAGTTGAGAAAGGGAGAAAGAACCAACGTGAGAATCCTGATTCACTGAGCGCCGTAGTACTCAGGGTGATTTCAGGTGGAGTGGCTAAAATTGTATCATCTGTGGATTGAATCCATGTATTCCAGGTTGTTTGAAATTTTTTGTTCTCTGCGTTTCTCACAAAAATTGTATATGGTCTAGCAGCGTGCTTCGCGGCGACCCACCCACCCATCCACGATTTCGGTACGTTTCTGAGGACAATCGGTAAATTCTCTTGAAGCAACTCGGACCATTGTACATCTTCGGAAAAGTCTCTCTGAAGAATTTCATATTCGTGTACCGCACTTTTGTATGAAATGAGAGCTATTCCAAACAAAAGTAGAAAGATAAAGAGCAGTTCTAATACCATTTAATTATTTGAGCGCATTTCGTTTCTCGTCCCTGCCGCAATCACCTGTTGGACAATTTCTCCAAAATCCAGGCATAAATGTACCACTGAGTGTATTGCGCACCTCTTTCTTGGACAACTTGACTGTTTTTCTAGTAATCGGCTTTCCTGACGCATTAATTGTAGCCGCCGTTTTTGTCCCTTTTCCGTTTTTAATGGTCACAACATTCCGTTTGCCGTGTGGTTTCCCCTTTTTAGGGTTGCTTGTCCAAGTGACGGTCTCACTCATATAGAAGGACTTCATCTTCTTAGTATATACAGTGGATTTTTTGCCGCTTCGTTCATTTTCTCTAATATATGACGATGTGCCGGAATTATCTGTGCGCAGAAGAATAACATCATATGACCAAACACAAAGGGATAAATAAACATGCCTACAAAACATAAAAATATCAATGGTAGTAACGTTCTAGGAATTGATACTCTGTCTTGGTTATCAAATGAGAACAAGAAATAAATGCGTTTCTCTTTCACTTTATACAGGACTCGCCAAAAGTTTATTATATTAAGAAGCAGGTAACATACAAACAAAAATCTATAGACATTTGAAGTATGTAAAAAGATATACTGAAGAGTGACCGATTGTAATAGAGGACTTGAAAAACAGATATATTCTAGCGAACCAGATATTTCGTCCTCTATTTTCCAATGAACAGGCAGCGCATATTTTCCCCCACAGAGCGTACATAAATATCTGAACTTTTCATTTGTTGTTGTACTTATCCATCGTAACACACATTTATGATGAATAAATTGGACCGTTCCACGACAGTCACAAGGCGTGAGTAATTTATTTGTTGCTTCCTCTGTCTCAAAACATATACGGCATGTTGGGGCAGACATACCTTAAAAGATGCCGCATAAAATGAAACGGTACGAATTTTCTTTGGACTAACAAATGGGGTCTTGGGTGAGTACCGCAACTTATAATGATGAGCATAAAGTGAGTAAAGTTTTGCAATCTATTCGTCGAGGTGACCTAGCCTTTTCAGAATCTTTCTTTGAGACCTTTTTGGCTGCTCGTATTCAGCGCAAGAGTGGAAAAATTATAGAGGACGCAATGTCGGGAAAACCGAAACATACAATGACGTTTTTCTATGAAAGCCCAACCTATCGTCAATTATACGCAGTAATTATTGGAGTAAGACAACGAACAAATGTTTTTGATATTCATTTAAAGCGTAGTATAAATGAAATCTTCTCCGATGTTGCGCATACAACCACCATCAAAATAAATGACCAAAAGATTACCCTTAGTATAACTATTCTTGAAAAGTATTAGTTTTTTTAGTCAACAAAAAATGAACTGTTTCCCTATAGAGAAATGTAATTAAATGGATAATTCTTTTCTCTATGTCCTGCCGCTTCTCACAAATCTTCTCTCGTTTGAAGGAGATTGGTCTTGGCGTAAATTAGTACCCCTTTTGTTATCATGTTTACTTCCGCTCTGTATGGAGGGACCACGAGTGTTATCTCAGTGGCGTGCGTGGTTTCGCGATTGTTTCTCGGATTTGCGAGGGAGCCGCCTTCAATTCGTTGCTCGCCAACAAATTCGCCGGTGGTTTGATAACCCAGACAGTATCATTCGGAACTTTAGCACCGTCATGTGGGATTGGAATAGCCGCAATGAGATTGAAGGCGTGCTTCATCTAAGTGAAGAGGCGAATGCTAATGGGAGGTTTTATGACGACGAAATAGTTGACCTATCCAATCGGAACAGTCCCCTGTTTGTTGATAATCCTGATAAACCCTTTTGGCGACGCTCACATCCGAATATTCGGTACACAATGTGGGTGGATAGGGCAACTGACCGTGAGGGAGGAAATATCTCTGAAATCATTTTGAAGATGGAATTCATCGGTCTTACACCAAAAGATATGGTTGAGCATATTGACTGGCTACGTAGTGAATCCACACGAATCTCTGAACAGCGAAAGAAAAAGCAACGAGTATTGGTCACCTCTGGAGATAGCGAAGAGAAAGAGAAAGAGGAGGCGCAATTTATGACCTACGAATTTCATACAACCAGTTCATTCTCCAATTTCTTTTGTGAAGAGGCGGAGACTGTGAAGCGGGATTTGGATCATTTCTTGAACGACCGTACGGAATACGAACGGATTGGTCGTCCTTGGACCTACACAGTGGTAAACTCTGGACCACCAGGTGTGGGTAAGACGAAATTGGTAAAATCGTTGGCGGCGTACACCGGATACACAGTCATTGTTATCAATCTTCATCATATCGCCAATATGAAGATGCTGTATAATATATTTCACAATAGTGTATTGGCTGGCGAGAAGATTCCACATGAGAAGCGTCTTTACTATATTCCAGAAGTGGATACACAGGTTCATGAGATTCTTCAGGATAGAAGTACATCTACCACAACTACGTTGCCCACTGTTAAAATGGAGGACGCAAAGAGCGAAAAGGGACTTTTGGCGATTAGTACAGTGAGCAAGAAACCGACACTTGGTGAGATTCTAAATGTACTGGATGGTGTTCCAGAACGACACGGTCATATTCTCGTATTTGATACAAATCGTCTTGATTCACTCGATAAGGCTTTAATTCGTCCAGGGCGTGCTGACCGCATTCTGCGCTGGAAGCCAATGAGCGAACCTTATTTACGTAAATACTTGGAGCATAATTACAAGAGTGAGGTTCCTTCAAATGCGAAATTGGCTGATGGCGAATTTACTGCGGCCGAAGTGGGTGCGATTATTGGCGAAGAGACCACTTTGGATGGTGCAGTTTTACGTCTGCGACCAAGACTTGCGTTACGAGGAAGACGAAAAAATTGATACCTTCCTTTATATCAATTGAAGTATTGTCTCCTTCCTAATTCCTTCCATTTCCAACAAGACGAATGCCGTATCGTCTCTCCCATTATGAGACTGTTGCTCAGGAATATGCGTCGCGCGTTGGAAAGGCGACGCGTACAAGTCTTCATATGGCCTTCATATACGCAAGAAGCGGTATATGTATCGGTATGGCCACTAATAGTGTAGGAAGTCGCAGTCGTGGTGCGGGGTACAGTGATTATACAATTCATGCGGAGAGGGCTGTTTTGCGTGCGGTGGGCAATGTAGCATTGCTACGAGATGCTGTTCTTGTTGTAGTAAGAATAAGTTCAAGGGGTGAAATAATGGGTTCAAAGCCTTGCCACGAGTGTGAATGCCACTTGGAAGCGGCGATGCGTAAGTATGGATTGCGGAAGGTGTACTTTTCATAAGCAAAAACAATAAACAAAAATAATAAACAACAAAAAATTTTTGTTTTTGGTTTTGGGTTTTTGGAGTTTTTTTGAAATAGATAAGCTTCAAAGCCGCAAATACAAAGACTCTGGAATAGCAATATCACGAAGCAACTTGGCGGGTGTCTCTGCGAGTCGTGAAAGCATATCCACGTCTCCACGAATTGTCGCCATCGCACACCATTCATTGACGATATTGGTGAGTTTGTGAAGTCCGCGCATCAAGTTCCCTTCATAAATCTCATATCTCGCTGCGATTTCCGCGGCCGAATCACCCCTAAACCAATCGCCCGCGATACAACACCAATAGGTAGAGAGGCTCCAAAACTCTTCAGGTGAATCAACCCCATGAAGCCGGTCCTGCTGCGTTCCAAACCGCCCCCAATCGTCCGCAGCATACATGCTCTTTTTCACCACCTCTGAAAGTGAAAGCTCTGCGGGGTCCTGTGACTTGTCTAGCGCCTCTTTATCAACGATGAAGGAACCGAGCACTTGAACAATCTCCAAAGGCGTCGCATCTCGCAAGAGCGCGGAATCGTACAACTTCGCCAAGAGGAGCGGATTTGCCTCATTCACCTCCGTAGCCAGCAAACCGAATGCAGTCATCTCGTAATTTGAGAGCGCACCCCATGCGGTGAGCGCATTCATCACTGGTTCAATGCGCGACCCATTGGGTTTGTAAAACTCTGCAATCTCTCTCTGTAGTTTCTCACAAGAATCTCGCATCTTCTGCTTCTGCTGGTGGAGTTGCTCCGCCGTCTTCCATGTTGGCCCAACATGCCGTTCGCTCCATCGCTCCAACGCAACCTGAGCCTTCCTACGCGCCGCATTGGTGGTTGTCGCAATCTGTTCCTTGAGGGCGGCTCGCTCCTCCAATTCTATCTCTTGCTCCTTCGTGAGCGGAAGCGCCTTTATCTGTGACTCTAGGGCCGCCAGTTCCTTCGCAGCGGCATCCCGTGCCGCTTCGCGCTGCGCCATCCAATACGACCCGTCCACCACCGATTCCCACACGGGCTTTTTATCGGTATCCGTGGAACGCGATGCTGCGTGAAGCGCCTTCATGACGAAATCGTAATGAAACTGAAGACGACTTGTGAGAGGTTGAAGAGCGCCCGAAAGAATTGTGCGCATATCATCGGGTTCAATAGGATTGCGAGCAGGCAAATACAACACAATCCCCTGCTTATCCTTTCCGCGTCGCCCTGCGCGCCCCGCCATCTGAATGTACTCATCGGCACGTAAGGGACGAAATCCACCGTCCGATGGCTTCTTCAAGTCAAGGAATACCGCAGTGCGTGTGGGCATATTGAGCCCTACTGCGAACGTCTCAGTACAGAAGAGCACCTTGATATATCCCTTTGCGAACAGAAGTTCAGTAATCTCTTTCAGAAGGGGAAGGAGACCGCTGTGATGAAATCCGATTCCGCGCTCCAAAAGGGACTTGATTGTGTGAAATTGAGGAAGGTGTTTAAGTTGTTCATCGTACCGATGTAGATGAAAGTTGATAATATGTTTCACCGACGCAATCTCCGAGGAATCTATCAATGTATGCGTAACGGTTTGCGCATACCGCTCACAATCTTTGCGACTGAAGGAGAAGAAGAGCGCGGGGAGCAAATCGCGCTCCTTGAGCGTTCCAATACACTCGTTCAACTGATGATTAAACGATTTCAAAGAGACCTTGGCGTCCGAACCACCAAGACTATCACCAGCACGACGCGCATTGCGAACCTGGTCCACCCACTTGTCGTGCCCCTTCGCTTCTTGTTCCCTTTGTCGTAGAAATGCTGTATAATTACTGGAATTGTAGGGCGCCTCATCGCCGTCCTTGAGTGGTCGTAGAGGAAGTGGCTTCATGGCTGAATCGTAAATACCGTGAATAAGGGGAACGATGCGATGTGTTGTCTGCAAGAGTCGCGTGGGAACGCTCTTCGCCTTGGTGAGCCATGCCGCGAGTTCTGGGGCGCTATCAATCGTCGCACTAAGAAGAATCAAATGAATAGGTGGTGGTAGAAGAATCAGAGTCTCCTCCCATACGTGTCCACGCTCTGGGTCATTAATATAATGAACCTCATCAAAGACCACCGCATCCAGATTCTCCATACTGAGTTGGCCGGCTGTTCCAATATGCGCAGTGGAGGTATTCTCCTTGAACAGAAGATTCCGTAGAATCTCAGTCGTCATTACCACAATATCAGCTTCTGGATTGGATTTGATATCGCCAGTCATGATACCAACACTGTTTTCTGGAAATAGATGCTTCAAATCGTGAAACTTTTGATTGGTGAGCGATTTAATGGGGGTGGTGTAAAAGACACGCTTCTTCTTCTTGAGACTAAATGCGATCTGGTACTCTCCTACAAGGGTTTTACCAGATCCCGTCTTGGCTGTAACAAGGACATTTTCACCGGCATGAATGGCTTTTATAGCCGCCTTCTGCCACTCGTCCAGTTGAAAAGGATATGTAATAACGGGTTCCATTGCTTCTGTAGTCATAATTGTAGAGATAGTGTTTAGAAATGGGATGTTTCAACTTTTTTCACAACTGCGAAGGTGGTGAAGTTATTCGGTACAATATCCTCGGCGAGACGATACAACAAAGACTCTCCTAACGCTTTGGAACTCGCGATTGTCGCAGTGTTGGACCGTGATGCGAGTACTACCCCAATGCCTTCACGGGTGCTGAGCATCTCCCGTTTGTGTACGTGCGATAACTTGGAGTGTATAAAATTATGCGCTTCGCGCTCTACTTGCGGCTCTACAAACAGAGTTTGTATATCCTGAATCTTCTCACAATTCGCATAGAGCGTGAATTGGAGTTGTTTATGTACAACTCCAATTTGTTTTGAGGAATGATGTATTGAGAATATTGGACCAATGATATTATTGTAAATAGGAATGAGCGCGAAATCAATTTCTCCGAATAAAGTTGCTGAATTTAGCATAACAATATCCTTGTAAGATATGTGAATTCCGTGAAAAAAATCTGTGACTGTTTCGTGACTGAATGTACCCAATCCGTATAAATACCCAATCTTGATGTTCTTTAATTTATGTAGAATATTCGCTGTTTGAATTCGCTTACTGAGGTCCATGAGGGCGGGTTCCAGGTTGAGCATTCTTTCGCGCTCAATATCTTGTACTTGCGTTAAAATATCATTTGATTTGAGGAGAAACTTGAACGGGTCCAAGTTGAACTTTACCTCCGCAATCGCATCCGCGACAGCACAACGAACACCATAGGTGAGAAGTTTTTTGGTCTCTTGTGTGAGGTGAAGAATACTATTGTCGTGATTTGTGATATAATCAGACGCAAAGAATACTGGAGCTTCAAACAGTGCGTCCATATCTGCTATGGTGGCGCGATATTCATCCAATGGTCTCTTTTCTAGGACAACTCTGCTTCGTTCTAAAAGTTGAAAGAGGAGCGCTGTATCCTGAAAACTCAAACAAGCATCTGTAATACTCACTCCTTTGCGCAGGGTTGTACACAACTCCTGTTTCCCCTCTTCTAAGTTTGATTCTATCATGATGCCTGCGATAGGTATGCTCTTGGTCTTCCACATTCGCCATACATGAAGTGCGCTAAGGAGTTGCTTCCTGAAATTCTTGTTGCTATTTCCATGATTCAGGTCAATCACAATATTTGTATTGATTGATTCCTTCTCCAATTGCTTTGCGATTTTTTGAACGTGCTCAAAATCGTAATTCGGCTGGCTGCCCCCTCCACGCAAAATTAGGTGTACATCTTCATTGCCTGATGTGTCTACACGCGTCGCTTGTCCTTCGTGACCGACACCGAGAAAACTATGAGGTGATGTCGCCGAAATAATCGCATCAATCGCTGTCGTAATATCGCCATCTGTGCGATTCTTCATGCCTGTGGGCATACTGAGACCTGATGCGAGTTGTCTATGAATCTGCGATTCCACTGTGCGGGCACCGATGGCTCCGTATGAAACAATATCGCTAAAGTACTGCGGCGTAATCGTATCCAAAAACTCGGTTGCGATGGGGAGTCTGTACTTGTGGGTTATTTCACACATCAATTTACGGGCGTTTTGGATTCCCGTCAAGATATCATTTGATTCGTTAAAATGCGGGTCGTATAGATACCCTTTCCAACCTCCTCGTGTACGTGGTTTTTCAAAATAGACGCGCATCACAATGAAAAACTGGTGTAATGAATCGCGTAATTCCGATAATTTCTGCGCATATTCAAGTGCTTCTATGGGATTGTGAATACTACAGGGTCCAACAATTACCAGAAGTCTCTCTTTAGTCTTACAATGAAGCAAATCTGCTATTGTCTCTCTAGAATTTGCGATAAATGACTTGTCCTCATCCGTAAGCGGAAATTGTTCAATTACGGATGCTGGAGTGGGCAATTCCGTAGTCATAACACGAAGATCCATGTAGTAACTTTACGTGTAGATTCATTTAGGCCGCCGAACAAAAAGTGATCTTTGTTCATTAATTCAATTGCTGAACAATGGATTCTACTGTTGAATTTACCTATATAGGTGTTGGTACCGATTACAATGTATCCCTGGATTTATTAACGGCTGAATCTGACCAGATAGTACCACAATTTGTTAAAAAAGAGATTCTTAAGGGACGAAGTGTTCGTATCATTCATTTTGACCCTCTTTTGACGAAAGAGAGACTACAACATTATTTTGATACAAAGGGAATGAACATGGTTTATTGCGGATGTATTGATGATTTTCATGAATGGCGGGGTGACTTGGAGTGTTCTGCCGTCTTTGATAACTTCTCACATAGTCGGCATTTTGACTGGCTCACACAAATGTGTAAAGAGGTATGTAATCACGGAAATAAACTCGTGTTTCAAGAGTTTACAGGGCATGAAATGTACACTCTTTGTCGTTCCGTATATGACGCAATTGATACGAAAGAGAGATTTCGTCAATGTATATTGTTTGATGTTTCGTACGGTGAGCAACCAGGATGTTTCACCGACATGAGTAAATACGCGCCTATATGTGACGAGCAGGGATTTCTGAACTTTACCCTGATGGCGAATGACGAGATTAAAGGATATATTGGTCATAGTAATGAGGCGGACCGTTTAATTCAGAACTTCTTTCTAAAACAGTACAAAAATGATTTAAATGAGATTCATGTTGATTACCGACGACGGCTTCGCGGTGAAGAAGCATTTGAGCGCAATGAGGCGCCAGATGAAATTATGAGAATTCTACAAAATAGACTTTGTTCTTATTTGGATATTCTACGTATTTACGGTCTGGTAAACGACGAAGAGAAACTTGCGCATTTATTGAATTATTATATAGAATACGATGTATACAAATGGTTTGATGGAATGATTAAGATGGTTAGAAAGGCCCCAGAACCGTCTGTGTCGTAAAGACCGCAAGTGCATCCAGAAGACGGGTTTTATTGAGAATCATCGCCACATGCCCTTCACCGCATCGTAGATACAATTTTTGTGTCTCCTCAGGTGTGAAAAAATTGTAAATACGACATATAATCTCCAACAAATAAATAATGTCCTCAAAGCAGTAACCGGCGCTCCACAATGAGAGTAGCGATTTGAGTGTCTCTACACGATTCCCTGATAAACTGGCTCGCCCCAGTCGCTCCAACATTTGGACAGGCGGCGCATTCACAATAGCCTGAACATCCTGTGCCGTCACCTTTGTTAATCCTGATGCTTCCAACGTCTGTAAAAATAACTTGAACAAGCGCGCGTTTCCCAAGGCCATTGTAGTCATCCAAGCAATCGCATCTGGTTCAATCTCCAGATGAAAATCTTTCAGAAATTTGGATTGGTTCATTATAAGATTCACAGGCATAAATTGAAGCATAACGCAACGACTTTGGAGGGGTTCAATAAATGGTTCAGGTCCTGCCGCTACAAACAAAAATCGCGTATATGGCTCGTAATTTTCCAGAATACGACGGAGCGCCTGCTGACTCACGAGCGGAACACTATCCGCATCGTCCATCCATACCCACGCCTTTGTCTCTGGATACTTGCGAGTGCGGCGAACAAACTCCGTAATCTGCCCACGAATTGTACCTATACCACGGTCATCCACGCTGCTTAGAAGCAATATATAGTCCTTGTGCTCTTGTTCTGGTATCCCTTGGTTGTTCAAATAAGCGTGGATAAAGGCGCGAGCCATACTGGTTTTCCCACAGCCACTAGGGCCGAAGAACATAAGATGGGGTGGCGCATCAATGTGATTCTGTAAGAAGGTTCGTATGTGTTCTTGACTCAGTAAAGATTCCATAACTTACTTGAAAAGCGGTTCATCTCCTTAGATGGTCTAAGGAGATACAGACTACCCAAATTTAGAATGCCCAACAATAAAGACTTGTATTCACGTTTGGGGGTAAGTAAAAATGCGTCAGAAGATGAAATAAAACGGGCGTATCGCTCCCTAGCGAAGGAGAAGCATCCAGACCGTGGAGGGAATCCTGAAGAGTTCAAGGAGATTCAGGAGGCGCACGAAATTTTGACCGATGAAGGACGTCGACGAATCTACGATATGACTGGAAATACACAAGAGGGCGGCGGTGGAATGCCTGATATGGCTGCGGGCGGTATCCCTTTTTCTTTTATGGGAGGTATGGGGCCGTTCGGTATGCCTGGTGTATCCTTTGATATTGGAGATGTATTTGGAGGACTGTTTGGAGGTGGAGGAAGACCACAACGTCGTGGAGGCAAGGGTCCTAATAAATTTCACGATATTGGTTTGACTATAAAAAACTTTTATTCTGGAGGTGAGATTAAACTCAAGTTTAATCAAGCGCGTAAATGTACAGTTTGTAATGGTTCTGGTGCGGAGCATTCAGAGCCGTGCGGACCCTGTGGAGGAAGTGGTATGCGTACACAGATGCGTCAAATCGGTCCAGGAATGATTGCGCAATCTCGCGGTCCTTGTGATGTCTGTAATGGCGAGGGACGACGTGTACTAAGAACATGCCGAACTTGTAGCGGGAAAAAGTTTGTGGAGAAGGAGAAGTCGCTTGATATTCGGATTGTTCCAGGAATGCGTGAAGGAGAGAATCTCACCTTTGCGGGCGAATGTAGCGATTCCGCAGAATTTGATACACCTGGTGATGTTGTGCTCACTTTGCGCCGCTCCGATCAGGGGATTGGCGAAATGAACGAATATATTTGGAAGGGAGATGACTTATTGATTCGCAAGGAGATTGCGTATGCGCAGAGTCTACTGGGATTCTCGTTCATTCTAGCGGACCATCCAAATGGCGCATCACCCCGTGTAGTTTGGGAGGATGGCCCGCTGGTTCATGGGGCGATGATTCAAGTTCCTGGACTTGGTATGCCTCGCAAAAATGGAGGGTTTGGTAATTTGCTTCTTCAGGTGATGATTACCCCACCTGCGGTTCGTCGCTGGACGGCCGAGGAGCGGAGCGCACTGGTAGGTGTATTTGGCGACAATGCGATAGAGCGTGGCCCTGGATTTCAAACAGCAGTTATCAGCTCCTCTGAATCCAAATTGGTTTGCGACCACAACTGAAAAACGGATTTTTTTGTGTTTTTTTTTGTTTTTTGTGTTTTGTTTTTATTGTTTTTTATGAGGCCTTCACAACCGCTGCCCAAGTGCGCTTCTCTGCCTTCACGGGCGCAACCGGCTCCACTGGACGTGTGCGCTTTGCCGGCGTGGATGGGGCGGGTGCCTTCAACACCCAATGGTCTCGGCCACGACCACATGAATCGTTACAGGGAATGGGCCGACGTGCATTTAGCCACTGAGTACACTCTTCCAGAGCGTTGGCCATCTTCGCACACTCCTTTGAAATACCCTCAAAGGTGATATACCCCTCTCCGTGCGAGTGTCGCGCATCAAATGTCGGTGCGCTGTAATCAGAGCAGCCGGTTGGGCTCACGTCATACGAATGCGCGTGATCCCATCCAACCTCGTTGCCCGAAAACCACGTCACCTCCTGTGTGACGCTCGGCATTCCCACAGGGCGCTCGTAGCCGAAGAAGTCATAGTTGGACTTGCCGGCAACCACAATTGGGTTATGATTGGGCAGTACAACATAGCCGTTCCACGTGAGCGAACGACAACTGCGTGCCGCATAGGCCCTGTAGCCCTTTGCGACCAAATCCGCAGGAAGCGCAACCTCCACTCGCTCTCCCGTTGGATAATTATCCAGGTCGTCGTCCCACTTACCAGGTGGAACAATCAGCCCCTGCTTCTGCTCAAATGCGCGGCGAGCCTGGCGCTTTGCCCAACGCGCCTTTGACTCATCGGTAGGGACCGTCTTGATACCATATGACTCTTTGACCATTGTGGCTGCTTCCATGAGCGCCTTATCTGCGAGTTGTGCCCGCAGATACGCACGATGACGGTCAAGTGCCTTCAACTCCACAGTAATTGGACACTCTTCCATACAACTCACATAGGGAAGCTGAGGAACGAGATAAGAGGAAGGAAAGGAAGGGCGGAACATTTTTAGAAAGGAATTGCGAATCAAAGGAATGAATTCAACGCGACTACTAAGGAATGAATTCAACGCGACTACTAAGGAAAAACTTGATTACTGCTTCAAATTTTTCCACTTGATATGTGTAGCACTCTTGATTTCACACAATGAATCATCTACCGCCTAGTACAAAAGTAAAGTACACCCTCATGGGGTGTACTTTCCTTTTTACTATGGGTTGCCGTCGAGAATCATCGGTCTAAATTGATTCTCGAGGGTAGGAATTAGAATGATAGACGTATAATATTCATTCGTTTGTCCATAAGGAAAGCTTAATGGATTCCAACCCACGAATTGCGGAATAATATTAATGTTTTGTTTTCGCTCTTGCGCCTCCTTCGTTATGGAAGCAATCAAAGAGCGCAATTCACTCTCAGAACAGAACATATACTTCATTTCGATTGAAAAAAAAATATTGGATTTTTTGTGATTTATCAATTTTTTCTGTTTCTTTTTTTTCTTTTTCTTTGCTGTGTTTGTCTACTCTTCGTCATCTTCGTCTTCCATAAATTCCCAAATCTCATTGATTCGCTCTGGATGAATATTACAAACCATCAACCATTGCCTGTAACAGTCGTGCGCTTGTAGCCAGCAGTTCAGTGCTTCCAACAATGCTGCTCGGTCATCAAACTGCTCTGAGAGTTCAAGAATAGTGTTCTTTCGGTGGAGCCAAGCGTCCTGATGGGGAATGCGTATATTGTTCCCTTGGCCCATGTACCTGAGATAGCAGACATCCTCCATCTCGTTAAACTCATCGTTGAGTTCTACGCGTAGTCGTTCAACAGGCAACTGAGGCTGCTCATCATCGAAGAGATTTGGGAAATTCTCTACGATGGTTTCATACACCCCAATTCTAGCATCAAAGAGATTTCGCAAAGGAAGAGGGATGTTCATTTTATTCAACAAAATGGAAAGAAAGGTAAGGAATGTAAAGCGCACCAGTTGTTGGAATAGTTTACTTACATTTCAATTTTTTCTGGCTTGTCTTCATAAATTGGGTGCGACCACACACAAAAATTGAAGTGTAGAATAGTATTCAAAGCAAAGGTGTGGATAATCATTCACTTTTCTATTCTTTCCTTTCATTCCTTTCATTCCTTTCATATCTTTCCAACAATGGCTCGTATTCTTTCTGGTTTCGTTGACGCGGATGTGTGGGAGGAGCGCGACGGTCGTATCATTCGGCGCAATCACACCAACACATACGCCGGTGCACTCCTTTCAGGATTCACAATTGAAGAATGGATTGAGCGCAAAGAGGCAGAAAAGGCAGCAGAGCGCGCTTTTAAGGAGAAGGCTATTGAGACCTCAAAACCTGAGCGCGCACTCAGTGTGTTCCTTACCCACTGGGGATCAAAAAAGAGCACAGCCCCTTCTCCTAAACCAAAGCAGCACAATTTGAATCCCTTCTTTGAACCAGTTCCTCCTCGTCGCTGTATTCGCTGCGATGAACTTGATGACGAAGAGGAGGAGCACTTGTGTGAAACTCCAGAGGAGAAACAGGCGCTCAAAGATTGGGTGGAGTGGTATGCCGAGGTCAATGGACTTGATGATTCTGAGGAGTTGCTTTGCGACTACGAACAACCACGATTGAGGGCAGGTTCAAAGCGTCGCCGAACTACACATCAAAAGAAACCGAAATTTGAACCAAAGGCACAAAAGCGCAACGTTGAACGTGGTCTTGTGCGCATTGAGCTTGAAACTCCAGAAGAACTGAAGGAATCACTTGAATGGGATTCTATGGTTGACCATTTTACGTACGACCAGCTCTGGAATTCAGATCTGTCGTTCGATTGTTACTCGATGAACTACGAATACACAGACTGCCTCAAAATTATTCATAAATTTGTGCGTATGCTTGACCAAAAAACGCACCCTACCTTGCGCGATGTTGAGAGGGAGTGGAATTTAAACAAGGCGCGTATTCTTGCTGACTACAAACCTAAGGCGCAATATCCGTTTTCAGGGCGCTATTACGAATACGATTTTGATAATTTGTACGATTACGATGAAGAATATGAACGTGCCTTACGCTTCTACTACTGACGGACTGGAAAAAAATTGAACCATCTCTTATTAGAATAGTAAAAAGTAAGATGGATGAAACTCTTTCTTATATTCGTTACTTTCTTTTCCCTTTCTCTTCCAGGATGGTGTTTTCTTCCGGTTATATGATGCCTCCTCCACCCACTGGACAGCTTTTACGCCAAATCGCGGCACCGATGAGTGATGTAAGCTTGCTCCCTATTGTGCGTTGCTCTCCTGATATTACAAAGGAACCACTGCGTGAAGTTGTAGTGAAATGTGGAACACCAGTATTTGGTGCGCGCGCCACAGCGCCAAGGCTTCCCATGATTCCATCGCTCACATTGGAAAAATAGATAAAAATTGAACAAAAACCAACAACTACACCTTTTTCAATTAAAATGGGAAATTACTCTTGGCTCCGTAAAATGATGAATGCGCCTGAGCGGTGTTTGATAAATTGGGAGAAAGCGGATACTTCCAAATTATTCAAACATTGGTTAATGGAAGAGACTTATTCCTCGACAGATAAACCCATAAATCTAGCAGAGATGGCCAAAATTTGGAACGATACAAAGTTCTTTGGTTATTTCGAAAATGATTATATAACGGCTTTGTGTGAATTTTGCCGATGTCTTGAGCCTTATGACTCGTTTCCCCAACTTTACTACGAATACGAAGGTTTTGATGAAATGGTGTGTCTTGAATTTCATCCTGGGACGGAGACAATTATGGTATCAACATTCTGCTTCACAGATGAACTCAAAAAGGAGAATCTTCCACCGCATCCAGAAGAGGTCAAGGAGAATGTGACCGCGGAAGAGTACAGAGAATATAACCAACATGAGGAGGATGCTAGAAAGCGTGTCTTTAGCCGAATTATTAGTATGGATAGTTGGAAAAGGTCAAAACTCGTCCCAAGTAATCTGACTGATGAACAGAAAATCGCAGCGCTTTATTTGCAATTGCTGGGTAACCGGTGAATCATTGAATTAAATCAGTTTGTAAAATTTTTTGAATCCAGGGAAGTCCTTGAACTACTGCTAATGCGAATCCATGTAGGATTGCACTCTCTTTTATTCCCTTATCACGAATACGTGGTGATATAGCTGATTCCAATTCAATTTCACGTAACATTTTTTTATTAATATTTAACATATCCATCACAAATTTATCAACCTTAGTTGGATTCAATTTATGGACGTATTTTTCCAATTCGTTTCGTAGGTCCTCCACATAAAGAAAGGGACGTACTGTTTTCTTTGTACGAATAAGATTCTTTCCTTGAAATGCTTTACTTATCGCAGCGATATAGACATTTGTTACCATCTTTGGGTCTACAGACATGATTATTGGTTTCGCATTATTGATTGTATTGAAATATTCAATAATTTCGTGCTCTGATGTTAAGTCTTTCATGATACATGTAACTGGAAAGTCATGAATAGGCTGAATTAATTCTCGTATCACCTCAACGCGGTGTTGTCCGTCCACCAGATACTTCTGAAAACATGGTTTGCCTGCTGAATCGTTCTCTGAAATTCTAACAATGTGAAATCCGCTATCAAGCGATTCAACCGGTTTTCCATCTGTGTTCATGGAATTACGAATCTTCTCTACGTGACTGCGGTCCAAGGCACGATTACCGCCCCAAACTGGTATTTCAAGTATCTTACGAATAGTGGTTTTGTACAATTTTGAACCATTATGATATGAATAGAGTTCCTCCATTTTTATCATAATTATATCCTGGTATAAATTAATCACTTTTTATTTGCGGTCCTTGCGACTCGCCTTGCGGTTCTTGCGACTCGCCTTGCGGTCCTTGCGACTCGCCTTGCGGTCCTTGCGACTGGCTTTGCGACCCTTACGACTCGCCTTGCGGTTTTTACGACTACCAGCGTGTTGCTTGTAATCGGCCTGGTTGGCGTACGCCGCCTGTGCGGCGGCAGCGTAGCCATTGACGGGTGCCTGGTACGAAGGGACCACCAAGTTCTCCGTGTACCATTGCGGGTTCAGTTGCGCAGCGGATTCCTCTGCCGGCGTCAAAATCATGTAATTCGGCGCAGTCGCATCGCCAGGTGTGTAGCCAAAGCCACCACCACGACGAGCCTTGCGTGAATTGCGGCGCGCACGACGACGACCACCACTCATTCCGTATTGACCCACGAAACGCGGCAAATCAGCGAACGCAGCATCTTGTCCACTTACGTAGGCAGCTTTGTGTAAATCTGACGGTAATTCCTGGCTAAAATCGCCGGGGTACGCAGCCGCACCACCGCGCATAGCACGACGAGTACGACGACCACCGTGAAAATCCTTGGTGCCCCCAGCAAAGGTCTGACCCTGCGTCAGGCTATCAGGGGCGGCAAGTGTAGCAGAGCATTCAGCGCTTGTACATCCATCCGTATTCCAATTAGACATTCTCTGATTTACATAGGGAAATTAATTAGTAGGTGCCGTGATACTCTTCTTTTTTGTATCACCGCTGGTGATATAGATACTGTTCTCTGTAATCACAATAAAGTCCTCGGCGACTTTGAAAATCTTTTGAATCAGACTTGTGTATTCATCCTCACTACGAACGAGCATCTTCTCCTTGGATACCTTATCCTCACCCAAAAAAGCCTTTCCCGTCTTTGTATCAATAAAGTAATCCAGCATAATAGGTTTGTCCTGTTCAATCGCAATACGAGCCGCATGTTTCAGCGTCTTCTCGTTCGGCAGCGCAAGTTCGGAAGCAGTGACCGGTGTAGCAGTAGCAGCAGACATCTCTTTTCTGAATGTCGTAGGCAACTCTATTTTCCTTTTTTGACGCACGCATTAGAAATTTTAACGATATTTCGGGGACATGGGTGTTGAATCCATCCACTCTTTTTGGTGCGTTCGGGTGCCGGCTCTTCCACAACCGTATTGGTCGGACATACATAAATCTTTCGTAAAACCTGGTCGGCGTGCCGGGTGAATACACCCTTCATAAACTCGTATGCCTCCTCAATCTGCGCCATATCTCGTGCGCCCGTAATAATACCGTTCCCCGTTTGAAAGGGGCTTATCGTAATCTTCTTACACTTTCCAATCTCAGAGCCGTCGCCAGTTCCTTTACACAACTCTGGACACGGACAAATTCCCTGAGGCTTATCAGCAGGGCGCTGCGCATTGTAGAAATACTTGGTCTTCACTCCCTGATAAATCGCTGATTCGTAACTACTGTTGAGCCCATACGTCTCCACCAGAATCTTGTGAAGCACATCGCGTCGCACCTTTGCGCCAATACTGAAATCAGTATTGATAAGTTGTGTCTCCTCCCTCTGAATCACAGGTGTTTCCGAAAAGACATCCGTGTACGAATTCTGAATGTGGGATACCAGCCAACGAACCGCATCTGCCGCCATCTCTAAACTTCTAACACCAGTCATCTGAACTCCTCCGTTTCGGAAAATCTTGATATTGATTTCTTTCCAATTCAGGGGCGCCGTCTCCCTCCGAATCACAATCGTCGCTTGATTAAAGAAACTCGCCTTTGATTCTTTCGGCTTTTGCATAATATCTTTGAAACAGGTTCCCTTGTGCTGACCTTTGTACTCCATTTTCAGAATACCATCGTTCAAATCCCAATAAGGCAGAATACGAATCTGCTTGTAAAGTTCATCCAGGTTGATTTTTGCGCCCAGTTGTGCAGTCGTTGTAATCGTGCTCACACGAATCGAACTAAAGTTCAGAGTGGGGACGGTGAATTCGAGGGCCTCCATTTGGTCTTATGACTTAAAGAGGGCTTTAAGTCCATCGCTCAACTTTTATCGCCCGCCTACGTAGAAATGAAACACACAGGAGGTGGCTATTTGACTGACCAACAATTCTTCGACCCCCAGGCGCTCCCGCCTGCTACAATTCTGCCTGCGCCTAGCACGGCCCCAACATTCGGTGGTGAGATCCGCCCCGTTCTGTTGGCCACATCTGTACCAGCCTTGACTGGTGGTCGCCGTCGTCGTGACGGTAAAACCCGACGTGCCGCTCACGGAGGTTTTGTGCCCAGCGTAATGGGTGGTTTCACTGCGAATGCGCAAGCCGCAATTGTACCGGCAGCACTCTACCTCGTATACCACACAATGGTCCCCAAGAATATGGGTAAAGCAGTGGGTGGTTTGATGAAGAAGTTCACACGTCGTTTCCGTAAAACGCGTAAAAATTAACATTTGAATCTTCCGGTTTTTGTTGTTTTAAAAAGTGCGTTTAGCCAGAGTTTCTATCTAAACGCATCCTTGGAATGACTGATTATATCAGAGGGATGGAGAACAAGGATAAATTTATCTTTTACGCCCGGACTGTGAAAGCAAGTCCTGTGCGAACACTTGTTGATGCTGTAAAAGATATCTTGACTGAAGTGAATGTTGAGGTGGATTCTGCGGGCATCAAAATTATTGCGATGGACGGAACACACACAATTCTTGTTCACATGCGCCTATACGCCGACCGCTTTGATGAATTTTATTGCTCACAGAAGTGTATCCTCGGTGTTGACTTTGTGAATCTCAACAAAATGGTAAAACAAATCAAAAACGAAGATTCATTGGTCCTCTTTTTGGAGAAGGGGAATATGAGCCGTCTGGGTATTCGTATCATGAACGGCGAGAAGCAGATGGTGACCACAAAATATCTGAATTTGATGGAACTGGATATCCAGCCCATTGATATTCCTCCTGCCCATTTTCCCTCAGTCATCACAATGCCTTCTCTCGATTTCCAGAATATCATCAAAGACCTCATCTTGTTAGGCGACAAGGTTGAAATTAAATCGGCCGAAAACGAACTCACATTCCGTTTGGAGGGTGGTGAATTCGGTTCGCAAGAGACAATTTGTTTGCTACCCAAGCCGCAAAAGGAGATTGTTCAGGGCTACTTTTTGCTCAAGCCCCTCTCTCTCTTTACGAAATGTACGCCAATGAGCACAGATATTATGATTTATTTGAAGAACAAATACCCGATTATCATTGAGTATTCCGTTGCCGGTTTGGGTGAGATTAAATTGGCTTTGTCCAATAGCACTCGCAATGAATCGAGTGGCGCAAAGTTGAGCCATGTCTAAGCTTGGCTAAAAAATTGAATCATTCGTTTTGACTATTGGAACCTGTGCGGTTTCTCCAGCTTGTTCGTTCCTTTCCTTCTTTTCAAAACTTTCCGGTTATAAGAATGTCTTCCTCTTCTTCTATTTCCTTCCCTTCTGGTTCATGGACTTTATACTTTCATGACCCAGCAGATACGGATTGGAAACCCGATAGCTATAAGCGCATCGGGACGTTCCACGACTTTCCTTCTATGTGGGCGACGCTCCAGTACATTTCCGATGAACGCTTCTTGGCTGGAATGTACTTTCTGATGCGCGACCCCTATCTCCCCTTGTGGGAGCATCGCTCCAATATTCACGGTGGCAGTTACTGTATCAAGGTTCCTGAAGTACATGCCGCCGAGACATTTCAGCGCTACGCCGCTGCTGCGATTCTCAAACTGGTCAGCACCGACGCTAAAAATGAGATTGTCGGTGTGACCATTAGCCCCAAGAAGGGCTTTCACATTCTAAAGATTTGGAATGTGACCTGTAAATTATTTAATAAGCCCACCGACATTGAACTACTTGGTGAGGCGATGAAATCTGCGGATGTTATCTATCGTCCGCACGTAAATCAGAAATTTTAGACTCGCACATATAAATAAAACAAATTATGTGGTATCACCACAAAAAACCTCAGTTTTTTGTGTTCCTTCGTCATCTGTAATCTCCAACAATGTATCGCGTGTTGGAATGTACCGATTATAGTGGGTTGCCCAGATACGAACCAATGCGGCGGGCGGTAACGCTGTGACGGGGAGCATACGCGCTTCACCTATCCAGTCCGTTAAGTCTATTTCACCGATTGCTGGATTTCTAACAATCAGTCCCAAAAATGGTAGAGGGCGGTATCTGCCTTCTTGTGGGGTACCTCGTCGCGTGAACCGACGCAGAATTGGGTCATATTCGTACGCATTCTCAAGTAGGGGAGCAGGAACTTCGCTATCGACGGGGATGGTGTCGCCATTTGCTAACACTAAATAACGTTCTGGTTCAGGTCCGAGGAGCCTCCGCAAATACTGAAGCGCTGTCTGGGTGTAATACTGTCCTAGTTCGTACAACTGATTGTACCAAGCGAGGGCTTGCATTTTTGATTTATATGAATAATAGATTCTTTACACCTTTACTCGTTTTCTCCTAAGAGACATCTACAGTGGTGCTCTACCCGATGACCACATCGTTTGTAGCGATGCGTAATTTTTTGAAAAGCTTGGTCATAGAGAACAACTGCGAGGAAAAAGAGAAAGAAGATTATTGGAATACAGAGAAGCGCATATGCAACCATCTCTAAATTGGCGGCGCAGAGAACCCATAGGAACATTGTTCCAATGAAGAGACCAATACTGTGTGTAACGGCTTCTCTGTAGGCACCACGATAGAGTGAAAAAAGAACAACAGCTACCATCACTATTGGGTATATTTGTGCCGGAGGACACAATGTGTCCCATGATTGTGCGATATTCATTTTCTTACCTATGCGAGAGGTATAATTTTACCGTCTTTGAGTTGACCGAGTGTCTCACCCATTGTTTCATCATCAATATACACATTTACAGTACGGCTGCTTACACCAACGAAATATTTCTTCTTTCCAATTTTCACAATCTCTGATTCTTCTTCGGCCTCATCTTCCTCTTCAACGACCTCTTCCTCATCTGCGACCTCCTCTTCCTCATCTGCGACCTCTTCCTCCTCAACGACCTCTTCTTCCTCTACAAGTTCCTCAACGACCTCCTCTTCCTCTTCCTCTTCAACGACCTCGTCTTCCTCAACGACCTCCTCTTCCTCTACAAGTTCCTCAACGACCTCTTCCTCAACTTTCTCTTCATTTCCTTGTTCATCATCCAATACGTTGGCTTCTACGACATCAGGCATATTTACAGTACAATTCTTTACATACGTGGATTCCTGTTTGATTTTAACAGGAGCAGGCTCAAAGAGCGTTTCACCAACTTCCAATGTTGGTGGTTGGTGCTGCTGTTGCTGCTGTTGCTGCTGTTGCTGTTGCTGTTGCTGTTGCAGTTCAGACTTTGTAACCACTACCTGTGGAAATGAAGATGGAGCAACATCAGGAACGGAAGGAGCATTCCGTGAATATGTCTGGGTTAGAATGCGCTCTCGGAAATGTCCAAAATGCGCATCAAGTAGAATATTATACGATTCATCAAGTGACCTACGCTGTGATTCACTCAATGATTGTGAGTAAATACAGAGACGAAAGGTTTCACGCAAAACTGTCTGAAGATAATCAATTTCATTATGTAGCAAACTCATTTTCTGACTTTGATACATACACGTACTTTTATGTTCATTTTTTACGCGGATAACATCTGGATTTGCATAGCCCATTCCACGGTGGATTCCTTTGATTTCACCGGTTTGGAACGACGCAGACGCAGACCCTGTGCTCCTGGTGCGTTATATTTATGAGTGATATCGTTCTTGATAAACACATTCTTGAGATTCTGGTCGTAAAAGTCAACAGGTTTTGTGTCCATAGTCTGAATAATACTCACCATGGGCGGTGTGAGCACATCCACACGCAATTTCTTCTCGTGAACAAGCGCACGGTATTCTGAAATATCCATACTACCGCCAAACATACGGAGCGTCTCACGCGGTGGTGCGGGGCGAATTCCTGCGTTGGAACCATGCGGAATCTCGGCATCATCGGCATACAGTGAATTCAGCAGCGCGTATCGCTCCCATTGAACACTAGTATCTATGCGCTCCTTGAATAGATACGCGGTCGCACACTCTGCGCTACAGAAACAGCCGTACATATAATACACCTCGTCCAGAATGTGACTGGGAATCGCAAAGGGAGGTGTAGAGAATCCGTGAGCGCACCAGAAGCAGGCGGTATCCGTCTTCTCAGGCAACTTTTGGTAACGATTCGCATCCTGGAAAAGGACCATCAACTTCTCCGAATAATTTGTGGGAAGCTTACAGGTCGGTTTAGTCTCCACCACCTCCTGAATAATCTCGTTCTCCGCACCTTCGCCCTCTTTGATGCCGTCCAAGTAACTCATCACCTCTGCGCCAGGACTATCATACGCTTTCGGTCCCTGCGATTCCTCAGATGGCTCAAACTTGATAAGATTCGTATTCTCAAACTCAAGATTCACGCTTGTAATAGGAATATGCGCAATCAGAGGACGTTGTTCCGGCAGAAAACTACCAGAAATACCTGAAGGGCCGACGTGCGCAACAATTGCGGGTGTCTTTTTAGCACGTCCTTTCTTCACCTCTGGTGCGGCGGTTGTTGTGTTTAATGCTGTTATTGCGCTTTCAGCCGACTCCACCTTTGGTTTGCGTGTACGCTTTACAATAGTACTCATTAACAATTATGGTGTGCTCTTCTCTTTAGCCCCGTGAAGGGAAAAATAGAAAGAGACAGTAAAGAGAATGCCGACACGAAAGAAAACACGCATTTCAAAACAATCCGGCTGTATTCGGCGAACAACCGCAACCGCCGGCATTCGTCGTAAAGATATGATTGATTCAAACAGATTTTCCACTGGTGCGTATATACAGGAGTCAAGTGGTAAGTTTCACGCTCTCATTGAGAAAATCCGTGATTTAGATGCGAAAGACCAGAAAGAGGATGGTGTAAAATACAAACATTTGATTTTTACGGATATTCGTGAAGCGAGTTTTGGCGCAAAAGCGCTCGCCGGCTACCTCGTCTCCGCCGGCTATGAACTACGAATGGGTCTTCAAAAGAAAGTTGTTAGGCGAAAAGGGAAAGAAGTGGAAACAAAGACGGGCGAAACGGTATTTGTAGAGAAGGACCCCGTTCCCGGTGGAAGTAATGGATTTGCGCTATTACAATCGGTTCCATTGTGGAAAAACCCTTTGAGTGTAACGACAAAAAAACGAATTTTGTCCGCATTTAATAGCCGCCCTGATAACATCCACGGCGAGCACGTGCGTATAATTATCTTGGACAGCAAGTTCAAAGAGGGTATTGATTTGTTTGATGTAAAATATGTACATTTACTGGAACCGCCCATCGCGACCAGTGACCTCAAACAAGCTGTCGGTCGCGCAACTCGCTATTGTGGGCAAAAAGGGCTGCGTTTCATTCCCAACAAGGGATGGCCGCTCGATGTGTTCATTTACAATGTTGAGTTGCCTGGCCGTGCGCCCTTTAGCGAAACCGACCAAAAGGTGGATGCACATTCACTCATGTTGATTCATTCCGGTTTAGACTTGGCTCTGTTGAATCTCACAGAAGAGTTGACGCGTCTGGCGATTGTGTCGGCGGTCGATTACGACCTCTGCTACAAAATCAACAATTTCAAACTGGAAGAGGCTGTTGCGGATGCAGTTGATGCTGTTGCTGAGGTTGCTGCTGTTGCTGCTGTTGTAGAAATGGACCAAGCGGGTGGTGCGACCGTCCACAATATCAACGAAATGACGCCACAGAAGATCGCCTTGTGCGGCAAACGTAAAAACAAACTGTTTCCCTTTACGCGTTTGGAGATTATTGAAAAGGCGCGTGAAATGGGATGGAAGGTTCCACGAGATATCAAGCGTTTAGAAGCGTGCGAATTGCTCAAATCGCATCCTGAATTACTCAAGACCCTCATCAAATCCGTGCGGTCAAAAGAGGTACAACCTGGTAGCATTCAAGAGTTCTCTCCTTTTTCGCGATTCCCATCACCGCGCTCTCTAGGCGCAACTCCCTATAGCGGTGTAGACCGGTTATTTGCTACACCTAAAACGGCCAAGTCATCGCAAAAAACACCGTATAGCGGCATTGCGCAGCTGTTTGCGACACCTGAGGCATCCGCAAAGACTTTGAAAACAATCGCAAATCTTCCGTACGCTGAATTTCAAACAGCAATTGCTTCGCTCTATCGTGACTTTGCCTGGGAATCACCCATTGTTCGCAGCGGTTGCGATACTGTTGCGGCAGCATCGTACGGGCGTCCAGTCACATTTACACGCACACAGGATTTTATAAGACACTATCTCACACCCGCTTCGCCGTTCAAAGGGCTTCTTGCGTGGCACTCGGTCGGCACCGGTAAAACCTGTATGGCGGTTGCTGCGGCCACCACTGCCTTTGAAGCCGCGGGGTACAACATCTTGTGGGTCACACGAAATGCGCTGATGGCCGATGTATACAAGAATATTTTCGGCTCCGTCTGCTCCGCACCGCTGATTCGTGCGATTGAAGAGGACGGCCTGGTTGTTCCCACTGACCGCAAGGAAGCGAAACGCATATTGAGTCGTTCGTGGTTCGCGCCCATTACGTATCGCATGTTACAGAACGCGCTGAAGAAGGAGAATGCGCTCGGTCGCTCCTTGTTTGCGGCGAATCCTACCGACCCCTTGCGAAAGACCTTTCTGATTATTGACGAAATTCATAAACTTCAGGACGGCGACTTGGCGCCATCCGAAGCGGCCGATTTCAAGTTCATTCAACAGGCCATTTGGAAATCGTATGAGGAGAGCGGAACTGAATCGGTGCGACCCCTGCTAATGACTGCGACACCCATCGCAGACAATCCAGCCGAATTGTTTGAAATTCTGAATATCCTGATTACTGAGGAGAAACGGCGTCTTCCTCCCTTGGACGAGTTTCGTGAAAAGTTCGTGGATGAACAAGGTCGTATAAGTAGAGAGGGGAGGGAGTTTTTCCAGGAGCGGGCGAAAGGGCTCATTTCGTATTTGAATCGCGAGTTTGACCCAACCACCTTTGCGCAACCACGGTTCCATAGTGTGGTTGTTCCCGTTGGTGAGGCACGGGTTCCCACATTAGACACGCTCGTTGATACTTGTACTGCGGATATCACCGTACCTGAGCAGGATTCGGGGGCCGCTGCTGCTTCTGATTGCGACCAAATTATGAAAGAGATGGAACAAGAAATCGCCATGGTACAGAAACGCCAAGTTATTGCGGAAATTAAACGTGAATTCAAGCATCGGATCCGAACCTGTAAAGCAGAGCGGAAGCGCGCACAGAAAGCGCACGAAGCGGCAATGAAGATGGTTGTGAAAGAAGCGACGAAATGCTTCCGTAAAACACGCAAAGCGCATACCGCACTTCGCAATGCGTCGCAGTTGAAGGCAGTTGAGAAATGTTTGGCCAAACCTACTCCTTCTGCGTTTCCTAGTTTGGCCGATTTCAAAGAATTCGTTCAACACAAATACGAAAAAAGGGAAGAGGGGGATTTTAGCAGTGTTAATGCAGTAAAATTAAGTGATAATGAATAATGGGTCTAAACGTTCTCTTCATAACCTTGCCTAAGGATGTCTGTTTGGACTGAAAAATATCGGCCAATTCAATTGGCCGATATTAAGGGGCACAAACGAATAAAGATATTATTTGAGAGAGGGGCGCGCACCCTTTTTCGTGGATTCCCTCCCGTTATACTATACGGCCCCCCTGGAACGGGCAAAACCAGTATCGCCCTATCGCTAGCAAAAGAGACGTATCCTGAGATTCCCCCTGTTATGAGCACACTATATCTGAACGCTAGCGATGAGCGTAGCATAGAGGTGATTCGTGAGCGAATTCTTCAGTTTACGCAAACAGTTTGGCCAGGCGTTCAACGTAAATTCGTCATTTTTGATGAAGTGGAGACGATGACTGAGGCGGCCCAGGCGTCGCTTCGTTCGCTCTTGGATGACGTAGACCGTGACGAACACGATTCCACACCTCTCTTCATTTTCCTGTGTAACTCCCTATATCGTGTTCATACAGCGGTCCGCAGTCGTTGTGTCGCCCTCTTCTGCGGTCACATACCGATTAATCATGTTCGCGAGACACTCCTTCATATTCAAAAAGAGGAAGGCGTACAAAAACCGCAAATTCCATCCGACCTGACGTTTAAAATACAACGCGGCGATTTGCGTGTTTTTGTGAGCGCGCTTCAATATGGCGGTGAACTGAATCCGTGGGACGATTGGATGAAACGTCTCATGGATTCCGCAAGAACGCGCAAAAGTGTCTTTGTATGGGAAGATGGTTTATCAAAAATGCCGTTCTGTATTCTTATTCGTCATGTGTTTATTTATGTACAAAATTTCGGTTTGTTGGATAAACCCGCAGCATCACAATTCGTTGATACTTGTTTGAAGATTCAGAACTCACCGAATAGTGTTTTATTGACTGTGTTACCAGAGGCGTGGGAAGCATTCGTCAACGAATAAATCACTTTCTCGTTTTCCGCGTCTGTTTACACGGCGCGAGCCGACCAAAAATAGCACAACCAATGCGCGCACCACTGTGCCCC
>Ga0214917_10001580_pt1 | contig 29098 bp, 24 predicted proteins | sample LL_1208_BB_MetaG_FD_177983 | JGI IMG/M metagenome (GOLD analysis project Ga0214917, IMG submission 177983) | Freshwater microbial communities from Lake Lanier, Atlanta, Georgia, United States - LL_1208_BB | ecosystem: Environmental > Aquatic > Freshwater > Lake | place: USA: Georgia | collected... | reverse complement strand
TACGGTACGTGCACAGCCCATCCATTGACTCAAGATGTTCTTTTGAGCAGATGTTGGGTAAGCCCGTAAACAGATTCCTTGCATAACGATGAGCAACACTTTTTGCCACAATAAGGGTATTATACACGAAAAATAGCTGGAAAAGAACGATCGAGAACAAGAACTTAAACAAAGAGGACCTCGTGCTTGACCTTCCCGTCAACGAAAAGGATTGCGCACGTGTTTTGTTCAACCGGCGCGTAAACGTGATGCTTTTTTATACGTCATAATAGTCACAAAAATCACAAGAGACGTGCACGATCATCAATAAAGATAAAAAATACTAGTCTCTGTAAAAGTTTTATGTTGCAGTGACAATATGAAGAATGACAGCGACAGTCTCTCCCACTGAAGCAGTCTGCTCATTCAGTGGGGGGAGATCAGAAATATGATGATAAATCGATAATTATCTTAAAATGATTTAGAGGTATTTTCATATGATGCGTACATATCATCGACGAGATCACAGGCATAGGCATAGGTTGCAGTTAACCCTGTTGTCAAAACAATAGAGAGCGCAACTTTTGACGCAGTTGTCTTGTTTTCCGATCCGGTAAGCATTGATTTAACAAACGCTTTGTAATCTTCACATGAAGCTAAAAGGGGGCTAAAGCATAAGACTTTAAGAATATCTTTTACAACATTGGGGGCTGGGACGTAACCATTAAAATTTTTTTTCCCACCCTGAATTAAGTCCATTTTTCTAATCGATAATAGTTTCATTATGTCATCCTAAGGTTATTTTTCATTAATCAAAACAATACACGGTAATATGAGTTTATTTGATTAACTTGTATCAAATAAATTATGATTCAATTATAACAGAACTATATTTTATTATTCAATAACTACATAAAGAGAATCAACAGTAAGCTGGCAACTAAAATTGATCTCTTCTTTTAGATAAGCAACAATAGTTCAATAAATGAAAAATTCGTGTGTATTATCAAGATTTTTACCAATAATATAATGAACAAAAAGCATTAAAAATACTAGTCTTATTTAAAAATAAAGAAAGGATTTTTAAATTGAACAGAAAATATCAACGTGATGAAGAAAATTTACCTTGGATTATAACAAAAAGACTGTTTTTTTTAGGGTCGATACTCGCTTTTTCACTTATTTTAATATCTATGATCGTCACTCATTATTATGCATACAAGTAAAAACCGCTCCTAGTGACTTAATCAAACCTACTCACAGATCTTCTTAAAAAGAAGATCTGTGAGTAAAATTCATTAAACACGTTGCCAGAGCCGTAGTGGCAACGATTAGAGCTCATCGTCTCAGATATAGGTAGGTTTTTTTGCATGCTGCTGCTTACCCTCATTATTGCTTATGATGACGATTTTCCTTGTTCTACAAGGTTTCCAGCCTGCAACACAAGCAATCTATCAGCTGTTTTAATGGTTTCTGGTCGATGTGCAATAATAACGCGTGTGATATTGAGATGCGCAATAGCAGTACTCACCGCATGTTCTGTTGCAAGATCAAGATGAGATGTTGCCTCATCGAGGAATAAAATACGTGGCTTCTTATATAAAGCTCTAGCTAATAAAATGCGTTGCTGTTGCCCACCAGAGATCTGCGATCCAAGCTCTCCTACCAGAGTATGATAACCCATCGGCATAGCTTTAATATCCTGATCAATAGCAGCTAACTGAGCACAATACTCAACATATTGATCGTTGATATTTTCATCAAAAAATGCAATGTTTTCACGAATACTGCCAGCAAGAAGACTGTCATTTTGCATCACAGAAGCAATACTTTCACGATAATGAGCTAGCTGGCGATCTGCTAACTTAATGTCATCAATAAAAATATCTCCCGAAGTACTTTCAAGCAATCCGATTAAGATCTTCATTAACGTTGATTTACCACAACCTGATGGCCCAATTAACGCAACAGACTCCCCTTCTTTTATTTCAAAGTTTAAGTTTTGAAATAAAAGAGGTTCAAAAGCATCATACCGAAAGGATAAATTCGAAACACGTATGCTTCCTTTAATCGGAGTTGTTAATTTATCTCGCTGTTTATCATCAAAACAAGGATCGGTATCCTCTAGAGCAATGTCAGCAAGTCGTTCTAAGTGCAGTTTCATCATTTTCACTTGAAAAAAATTATCAACCAAACTGCTAATAGCTCCTGTAAACTGGCCTTTGTACTGTAAAAATGCATACATCATCCCTAAAGAAAATATTTCTTTAGGATTGATAATCATTTTGGTGCACAGATATAAAATAATGATATTTTCTATAGAAAATATCATTTTGTTGATCACGGCATAACTTGTTGAAAATTGTTCTGTTTTAATACCAACATTATAAGCATTAGCTAATTTATTTTGCCATAATCCTTGACGCTGATGTTCTTTATGAAACAACTTAATGGGTTGAATAGAATGTAATGTTTCTAAAAATACTGAGCGTTCTTGTCCGCCTGCAACAATCATTTCTTCATTCAGCTCTTTAAACGTTGAGAGAGTTGCTGCACGCAGAAGAATATATAGACTCAATGCTACAATAGTAACCAATGTTAATTGCAATGAATACAAGATCATCATTGATAAAGAGAAAATAACCATAATCCCATCAAGTGTGGACTCAACAAATGTGGTCGTCACTAGATTCTGGATTGCTTGTAATGAACCAAATCTCGACATAATATCGCCAGTCTGGCGTTTAATAAAATAACTCAACGGCAACCTAATTAAGCGTCCAAATAAAGCATTTTGGACTTGCAAGCTCATGCTCTTTGTTAAATACAATAAAAACATTGATCGCAAAACACTTGTGGCTGTTGAAAAGACTGTTAAAAGCGAGAACCCTAGACACAAAGATGTTAACAGTGAAACATCTTTGTAAATAATGACATCATCAACAATAAAGCGCATTAATAATGGATTAATCAACGCCCAAAACTGCAAAATAAGAGTAATACAAAAAAGCATGATCAAGCTTTTTTTAATACCTTTGAGCGATCTCCAAAAATCATAAAGAGAGATTGTTCTTTTTTCTTCAGCTTGCACAAAGTCAGCGCTGGGATAAATTTCTAACGCAACTCCAGTAAAACTCTTTGATATTTGATCAAACGTTAAAGTACGCACACCAATAGCTGGATCGTGAATGATAGCACCTTTTTTTGTTACCTTTTTCAAAACAACAAAATGATTCAAATCCCAATGTAAAATACAAGGAGCATGAAGTTGATCGAGCTCATCCAACTCCAGACGTAATGCTCGAGAATCCAGCTTCAACGATGAGGCCAACTCTACCATTTGTTGTAAATCCATCCCTCGAGAAGATACTGGGAAACGTTGTCTTAATGCTGAAAGATTTGTATCAAATCCATAACTGCTTGCAATCATCGCTAAGCAGGCTAAACCACACTCCGACATTTCAGATTGCATCATAAGAGGCAATTGTTTGACTAAACTAAAATTAAGCTTGGCTATGAGTTCTTCCTGTCCAGAAAGAAAGTTTTGAAGATGATGAATTTCATCTTCTGTGAAAGATATTTCTTTATACTTTGCTAAATCTATTGCTTGAATTTTCTCATTGAGCTTCTCATCAATGCCAGTGCTTTGCTGAGAAAGATTTTGTAATTCTTTGAAATCTTCCTGAGAATACTGAGAAAGTACGCAATTTGTCTCTAAATTTATTTTATGGAAAAGAACATTTAATTTTTCATTCATAACAAATCTCTTGCTTTAATGCTTAGCGTAAGCGATAAATGGGTTCTAATATTTTCTGAATAATGGTCATTTCTTGCGTCTTAATATCAGCATCTAAAACTAATCCTTGTTTTAAAGGAAAGCGCCCATCAGGCTTCATCGCTTGCTGATCTAACTTCACATAAACTACATAAATCGGCTCGGATTGCTGCTCTGAGCCTTGATAAAGAGAATCACTGATATATTCAATCCGGCCCAAAAGGGTTCCATAATGTTCATACGGAAAAGCGTGTACACGCATACTGACTCGCTGACCAACCTTTATTAAGCCAATGGAGCGTGAAGAGACAAATAACTTGCTCACAAAATAATCATCTTCTTTTTGTAAATCACCAACATGCTGTCCTGCTCGAACGAATTGTCCTTTTTTAAAGTTAAGCTGAGTAATTCTTCCCGAAAAAGGTGCGTGTACAATATTGACTGTTGATCTATTAATTTCTATGAGTTTCTTCGCAAGTTCAGCAACCTGTTGCTCCCACGCTAAATTCTTCTCATCATAATCTTGTTGTAGTTGGCGTGCGGCTAACTGTTCGTTTTCAATTTTGCTGCGTAATTGATGAATATTATTATTCATATTAATCAGGTCTTTAATAGCGGCATTAAGTTCATTTTCCGCACGATCTAATTGAACTTGAGGAATAGAACCTTTTTCATGAATTTGCTTCATGCGATCAAATTGGAATGTGGATGTTTGTACCATTTTCTCTTGCAAAGGAAGCTGTTGCTCTAAAGCTGTTAAATTAATACGGGCTTGTTCAACAAAAATCTCGTGCTCTATTTTTTTTAATTCTAAATCACGCTTAAGCTGTTGCCCGCGAATGAATAAACGTTTCTCATCTTCTTGCAATTGCTGACGTAAAACTTGATCATAATCCATGCCTTCATCAAGACGTTGTTTGGTCGTAATTGTTAGTATTTTATCTTGAGGATGGACGAGATCACCTTGATGAAAATAGACATGCTCAATATAACCTGTTTGAGGTGCATATAAAGAAACAAGACCCTGATTAGGCTCGATAATACCTTGAACGGTCTCTTTTGTGTAATAGCGACCAAAAAATATTAAAATCAAAAAAAGAAGGGTTGTTACACCCATGGCTTGAAAAGCTCTCTCATAAAACTTATTAGGTTTGATGAGAACGGTTCCCCACATTGAATTTTTCTTTGATTCCAGGACTTCTGGTCTAAAAAAGCTCATTTATACAAATCATTGATTACGATACAGTAAGCCTATCAGAATATTCCTTGTCATACAATAAAAAAAATCCGTAAAATTGACGTATCATTATGATTATTATGTGTATTTATATTTTGTTATTTATTCAACCAGTTCTTTTATTTTTTCAATGAGTTGTTTATTTGAAGGAGTTGTTAACGGTAAATAAGTCTCTACTAAAGAGCCATTTCTATCAAAAAGGTATTTATGAAAGTTCCATTTTGGTTTTGCATAAGAGCCTAACCATTGATATAAAGCAATAGGATCTTTTTTAACGACATGAACTTTTTTTGTTAAAGGAAATGTGACGCCATAATTCAATTGACAAAAATTAACAATCTCATCATCGGCAAGAGGCTCTTGCCCAAAAAAATCATTACTGGGAACACCAATAATCACGAGTCCTTTATCTTTAAACTCTTGATAAAGTTTTTCAAGCCCTTCTAATTGAGGTGTAAAGCCACACTTACTTGCTGTATTGACCAATAATATAGCTTTAGCGCTGCCTTTATACAAATCCCAGTTCCACGGTTGATGAGAGGACGTTTCTAGAGCGTAATCCCATAAGACACCTTCTATTAAACTATTCATAACCATTCTCTCTTTGTTGGAAATTGTGCTCTCTTGCTTTAAAGATATCCCGATCAACAAAACGATACAAGTCCGACCAACTTAATGAAACATTTTTCATTAAACAAGTTTCTTGATCTAAGTGAGATAATATACCTTTTTGAAAGAGCCTTAACAAAAAATAATAAGGGCTAATACCTTCGATAGAATAAATTTTATACCGCTTACACAAGTCTTCAAAGAGGTTTGGATCAATAATAGTGACTTTGTCTTTGAGAAAACTTTCTGCATAATAAGCAACTTGCTCATAGTAATCAGCTTTATTCTCTAAAGCCAACTCTCGCCATTGAAGGACTTCTTTAACTTCTCGATAACACCCCCGACAGATATCATCACCATAAGTTGTTGAACAAAAACCAATACAAGGAGAAGGGCTATAGCGTTCTTTATTATTCATAGATTTTTTTAAACAAGAATATCTGCATACGATACTGAATTGTACTTGAGCTGAAAAAGAAAGGATAGATAAAAACGATGATATTAAGACATTGATACACAAATTTCTTTGCCTATTCACTTGATGAAATTGTGAATATAATCATCAAGTGAGATTTTCAGTGTAATTCTTTTCTATTATTTTTATGCTTGATTTAAAAGCTGTTTAATGATTCTTCTTATAGCTTGACTTGTCGGTAGTGTCATAGGCTCAAAAGATTCAATTAAATCTCCATTTTTATCAAAAATATATTTTTGGAAATTCCATTTTGGCTTTGTATGTTCACTCAGCCAGCTATAAAGAGGATCGATGGGTTGTTGGGTAACATGAATCTTACTCATAATGGGGAATGTTACACCATAATTTAATTGGCAGAACTCAGTAATATACTCATCAGTTAAAGGCTCTTTACCAAGAAAATCATTACTTGGCACACCAATAACCATTAATCCTTGAGATTTAAATTCTTGATAAATAACTTCAAGATCATGTAGCTGCGGTGTGAAATCACAACGACTTGCAATATTCACTAACACAATCACTTTGTATTTATCTCGATAATTGGCAAGAGGGAAGTCTGCGCCTGCAGGTGTTTTAAGAGAGTAATTCCATAAATTCCCTTTCAAAAGCTGGCCAACACCAGCGTAAGCATCAGACTCTAGCATAAAACTGGAAAGATCGTTTCGTTCAAAACGAATTGCTTCATACAGCGGGGTTGAGTGAGCTATGCCCATAAGAGCATTAATATAAGCCCCTTTATGAATCAGGTCGCTGACTGCACTTTTATCGCCTTCACGACAGGCTTTTAATAATGATCGATTAAGAGAGGATTGGTTATATTGACTTATTTCTAATCTATAGTTCTTATAAATTTTATAAGAAAAAAAGGCTACAAGAACAGTTGATAATAAAGCGCAAGATAATGATAATATATAACTTCCTAAAAGATGTCTATCTAAAAGTTGATAATCAAAAATCAGTACGCACAACCACATCATTATGATACTAAAGATCATTTTATTAAAAATATTAACAGCCGACTTTTTATCACAATGAGCTTGAACTTCATCATAATTATCAGCAAGCATGGCATAAATATTTAAAGCAATCGGAGTTGTTCCAGCAATTTTTCTCTCCCACACTGAATAGAAATATTGTAACTCTTCTTGACTCAGTTCTTTCTCATGCAATAAGACTTTGAGTTTATCGAGATGCTCTTGAGAGCATTCTTCTTTTTCACATAGTTCTATTATTTTGTCTAAGTGTTTATTGATTTTTATAAAATAACTAAATTTAGCCTGACTAATAGGGTGTTGCTCTAAAGCAAAGAGTGTCAGGTCTACCAAGACATAATGACGTTTATGAATCATCCACGCAAATGAGTCCATAACATCTTGATGTGGAAAGAGTTGAAAGGTTCTCATGGATTCAATCAATAACATTTCGAACACTTTAGGACTATCATGCTCAAAAGCAATCCGCAACGCTGTTTTTTTATTTTCTAAAATAGCAAGCAGAGGCATGCCTCGAGTTAGGAGTTCTTCAATAACTTCAGTATGACCATTAATAATTGCCCTAAAGTAGGTGTTTTTTAAAACCTGAATTTCTTCAGGAGTTAATCGGGCCTGATCTTGAACTTTTCTAACGTAAGAGACGCGCATAGCTAACTACTTAAAATAGACTATTTGATTTAAGTATAAGTTGCATTTACTGATTTTGCTAACCTAAGAATTACAATTCCATTGTTAGCAAAATTTAAAAAAATAGAGATTTTATTAGAAGTAAACAAGAAAAATAATAAAGTTATTGGCCTAAAGACCTTTCATCAGAAGTATTATTGTCCAGAATCGATTTTCTTAGTAGTGCCAGCTCTGCTTCTTGTCTTAAATGAATTTCATGATTCACTTGATCCACAATACGTTGACGTGATTTTTCCCATAGCGTAAACAAATAAGTCGATACTGAGACAGCAACAACTTGGCCAATTTTCAGCATCAGAGCTAAATCTCCACCTTGGACTATCTTTCTATCTGATTGTTTTAAAATAAACATAAAATTTTCCTCAACACTTAATTCGCTTTTTTGATCAAAACGTCAAAAACAATAGTAATTAAACCAACAACAACTCCTTTGACTAAAGAAACGGTCCATGGCTTTGTCCCTATATGCGGGCGAAAACTCTTAATATCTTCTTCTATATTTTCATTCTCTTGTTTTAATTCACTTTTGCCTGCATAAATTAATTTGTAATTTTTAATATGTAAGTTTTTCATAAAATCTTGCAAGAATCATATTGTTTTTAATCATTGAGATATAAACTTATATTCAGTCTCACAGCCTCCTTTGGTGCAATCAATGTAACTCTTATATTGTGAATAATGATGGCCTAGAAAATTTTTTTTATACCAAACAACTTTATTCATTTTTATTTTGAGTAGATTTTATCATTTCCATCTTGATAGATTCATTAACTTTAAGTAACAAATAACATTATGTTTTCAGTATTACTGAATAAGAAATGAGATAACTCGTGTTGAGTTAAAACATCTTGATTTTTTTAATGTATTTGAACACTAATTAACCTATGATTATGATTACAAATGATATATAATGCATCGCAATGATTTTAGCAGCTATATTTTTGTCAAAGGTTAGAATTTTATGGATTTTTTTTTTGATGTTGAACAATTCAATCGATCTCTTTTAAATAACGATATTTCCTATATTCGTCAAATGATCAAAAATGGGTTTGATGTCAATACCTGTATTGATGACCCTGCTGACGATTCAAGTCCTCAAAAAACTATTTTAATGTTTGCTATTTTAACCAATGCTTCTCATATTGTTGATTTTATATTAAGCTATCCTGACTTAGATCTAAGTATAACTGTTCCTCACGATGCTGGAATTTCAAATCAAATGAATGCTCTTGAAGTTGCAGCGTTGGCTCAACAGACTGTATTTGCTGAAAAAATATTAAACGTGTTGCGTGAGATGTCTTTGAATCGGATTGAATCAAAGAGTATTTTTAAAAAAATGCGCAATTCTTTATTAATATATTGTATCAGTTCAAACCTCTTATCTTTTATTGAATTGATTCTAAAAGATTTTAATGATCCTCAAATCCATTTTTCCATTCTTAATAAAATTTTAATAACTTATATAGACAATCTCACTATACTAGATTTGGTCTTGAAATGCGGCGCTAATCCGAATTTCATTGTTGATGTAGAAAATGAACAGCTAATCAATAGCATTCTTAATCAAAATCATGGCTCTATTGTGCATCTTATTGATTGTTTAATTAAAAGCGCTGCTGCACTGGATATGCAGAGTAACGCCCAAAGAACACCGCTTCACAACGCTGTTTTGCGCGGTCGTCTAGATATCGCAAAAGTTTTAATTCAGTATGGCGCTAAAATAGATCATTGTGATGATAACGACCACGCTCCAATTCATTACGCTATTATTGCAAACCACTATGAATTGGCTGCTTTCTTCCTAGAAAATATCCCGAATATTTATTTTGTTAATCGTAAACATCAAAACTTACTGCACTTTGCTGCCCTCTCTAACAATGTAGCGATTGCAAACTTGTTACTCAAGAAAGCTCCGGCCCTTTTGAATCTTAGTGATCTTTATGGAAAAACTCCTTTGCATGTGACGATTGCTTATGAGCATTTATCTTTTTTTAATTTTCTGGTAATAGAACAAGGCTGTAATATAGAAATCAGCTCTAACGACGGCAACACTCCATTACTCGAGGCAGCAAGATTCGATCAAATTGAAATGATCAAGATACTATTAACGAAAGGCGCTGATATTCATAAAAAAAATATTCTTGGAGAATCCATCGCTCATATGGCAGCCTATGATTCCAATAAAGAGCTATTTGAATTAATTATTGAATATCACGGCAATATTGAAGCTCAAAATAATTTTTTTGTGAGCCCTATTCACATCGCTTGCTCCTACGGCCATTTAGAAATAGTAGAGTTATTAATCGAAGCTAACGTAGCCTTAGCTCCTGTTGACAGTCATTCAAACACCCCCCTGCATTATGCAGCTCTTAACGGACCTGATTCATTAGATGCTCACGTTATAGTACAGCGCCTTATGGAATACAACATTCCGATTGATAGCCTCAATCATGAGGGTAAAAGCCCATTAAGATTAGCTATAGAATCAAAAAATCTTCAAACCATCGATGTTTTACTGACTCGAAATATAAAAATTAATAGCCAAGATTGTAACAATTTGATTGAATTTGAGGACAATCCCGAAGTGCCATACCAAAACATTATTGACTTTATTAATGAGCGTTTTGCTGAAAAACAAGAAAGAGCCTGGGTACTGTATAGTAAATGTGTTACAGGCTTAGGGTTATCGATAAGCGAACAATACTGGATGATGGAACATCCCGATTATATCAGCAACCGTTTTCTTAAACTATTTTCTATCCGTCCGTTTCCAGAGCTCAATCATAAAGGTTATCCCATAAATTGGCCGAACATGTTATTATTGCGCAAAATATTTGACTCTATACTCATTCAACACGAGCCTCTTGTTGAATTATTCATGGATAATATTGAAATGAATACAATGTTATCCATTTATTCAGAGCTTGGTGCTGTACCACTTGAAGTGTATTTATCTAAAAGCGCTGAAGAACTTCATATTACACCACAACATCTTGAAGCTGATGAATTCGAGCCATCACTCTTTGTCAAGACCAAAGAATCTGCGCAAAAAATAGTCAACATTCGAGAGTCATGCAATAAACCTAAAAAACTGATTTGTTTTGTCTTAAATTTATTTTCACAGATCATTGTTGATTATACTTCACTTAAAGCCACATTAGATACCGCTTTAGGCGACTCTGGACTTTCTCTCCATTATCTCTCTAGCATGCATGATTCTTTAAATGATCTCTTAAAAACCAGTAAAAAACATCAATTTGGTGGAGAATGTTTATTAGAAATAAGATCTTTTTTAAGTTGTCTGAAGACGCATATTGATCCAGACACAATATATCCGCGCATACTCAATATCATTAGGCGCAGCCCTGTTGATATAATTGACGCGCATATTAAGAGTGGTTATTATGAATCATGTTATGGTATTAACTTTTTATATTATATAGATCAATTAAAGATCGAACAAACTGACGATAGTCTCTTACTCATCATCAAAGAAAAAGTGCAATTGTATTTAACCAATAAAAATTTAATACCCACTAAGACGTTGATGTTAAGTAATACGCACAATCAACCCTCTTCAGTGCTTTGTGAGAACAGCGAGGTGCGAAATAGGGAGATGTTGCGATCATAAGGTAAGGGCGGTATGATACAGGCGCCTAATCGGTTGCCTGCAATCAAAAGAACATAGACCTGTTGTAAAAAATAGGTACACAACTGAGTTTAGAGCGCATCATGAATATGATGAGGAACATGCTGATTGAACAGTAAGCGTACCGCTGTCCAGTCAGTCTCCTTCATGTACGTGACTGTCCCTCTCAGTAACTATTTAATTTTACAACAAAACTATTACTTTTTATGCAACTTTTAATGTTTGCTCACACAATGTAGTACAATGCATATGTCATTTAATTTTACACACTTTATACAGAGTCTTTACAATAACGACTTAAGATATCTTAAGCATCTGAAATCAGAAGGATTCGATCCTAATATTCTGTTGTTCGATCCTTATCATCCTTTAGAAAAGCATTATGCAACAATGTTACATTATGCCGCTAAAGAATGTCCTTCTGAGCTTATCCCTCAATATTTAATCGAAGAATATGGCAGTAATATTAATTTAAAAGATGATAACGGCCAAACTGCCTTATATTGGGCAGCGGAAAAAGGGCATACAAATATTCTCAAACTTCTAATTGGATATAACGCTAATCTTTATACACAAGATAACAATCATGAAAGTTTGGTTCATGCTGCGGCACGAGCGCCCCATAAAGAATGTTTAGTGTATTTATCAAAACAATCGTGTGATTTTTTTATTCAAGACAATCAAAAACGCACTGCTCTTCATTTTGCTGCCGCATCAGGCTGTCCCGATTCCATTGAGTTTCTTTTAAATCAAGGACTGGATATTAATGCTCAAGATATTTCAGGACTCACTCCATTGCATTATGCGGCAATTTGGATGAATAACAAAACCCTCGCATTTTTATTAAAAAATCGCTCAAATGTTTTGAGTCAAGATTTTGAGCATGAAGACACACCGCTGCATAGAGCGATGATGAATAATAATTATCCAGCTATTGCGCTGCTACTCAAATATGGCTCTAATTTATATACAGTCAATAAAAACAAACAAACTCCCTTTCATATTGCTGCTCGCAAAAAAACAGAATCATCTCTGCCTGCCATTAAAGCCTTACTCAATCTGGGATTCATCGCTAAGCTCGAAGATCTAGCCGAAGAATGGGAAATAGATTTAAGCAAAATACCAATGCATTTTCTTAGAATCCTTAAAAAGTATGAGGAACATCGACTGAAAAAAGCTTATGATCTCTATGATGCGATTATTAATGGTTATACCTTATCAGAAGGCGATAAGATTTGGGTGAATTATCATGATGTTTACATAAAAAAAGCATTTATTGATAGATTTTCATTCTCAACATTAACTCAATACAATCAATATCATTATCCTAAGACATGGTGTTATGATCCTCGTTTTAATCGCTATTACCGTTTAGCAGTCACGCAACATCAGTCAGTCATCGATCTTCTTCAAGATAATATCGATTTTAATATGGTCATCAGCATACTTCTAGGCTTAAAACCTGTCCCTTTTATGATTTACATAAGAGAAGGCTTAAACGCACTAGGTCTTAATGATTCAACCTTGACCGCAGCCACATTCAAACCATCATTTTTTATTAGAACATACGAAGATGGTTGTGTTTTCAAAGAAGCATTAACTTTATATGAAAACAATCCAGAAAGCTTTTTTTGTCTATTGATAGCTGATCTTTTTAAGTGGAACGAGTTTATAATAAAATTCAATGCACATACTGACGATCTTGTGAGTAAAAAAAGCTTACTTGTCAAAATATTAGAGGCTCTTGATACTCTAGATAGACGTGCTTTCAATCATTATGTCACTCAAGAAATTGAATCATTTAAAAAGAAAGTATTAGATTATGTTGAAGAAAAAGAATCTATGCAAATGAGTCTTATTGATTTTTTTGATAATTCTGATCAATCCAGTCTGATTGCTAGGTGCTCTGATTTCAATCAATCAAAAAAGGCTATGCATCAAGACGCAAGATCGGATACTGTCCAAAAAGAGGTCGGAGATGTGATGAGCCTACCTCCACAGCATCAGCAAGAAGAACTGATTTTGTTATCCAATAACTATCCTCCTGGCTTTATCTTATCTGCACCAAATCTTACTCTAACGAGTCGGGCCTCATCGCCTCTATGCGCTTTTGTGACATCGCCCTTCACTAAACTGCACAAGCCATGCTAGTGAGGGCTGCGACCGCTCTTTTGCCCCCTGAAGCTGGATCCGTTGTGCTCACAACACATGTCCCAGACTCTCATACTCTTTACACACTTGATTTATCCCTCTCCATGAACTTATCCGACTGAACAATGAAGAGCCATAGATACTGGCTCTTATTCACCAACACTCTGGCATCATCATAGCCACAAGGTATTGTGGATCATTGCAGTCAATCACGTTGCTTCAAGCAACTTAATAAATTCTATCTCCCAAGAGCCATCAGGGAATGCTAAATAAGCTTTAGTATGCGGTTGAATGGCTTGAGCGCTTGTAAGCGGTATTCCCTCTTGAGTTTTAACATTTAACTCTAATTGCTGTTTTTTAACAGGATCAAGATGCTGTAATTTAAACTGAATAAAGTCTAATCGTTGTTGAATAAGCGTCCAACGATAATCGACGGATAGTGCCATCTGTTTCAATAATGTTTTTACTTTATGCTCATGAATCAATAAATCTTTATTGTATTTACTTAAACAGCTTAATGCACGTTGCTCTATGAGTATTATTTTTTGTTCTAATCCCTGAATAGAGCGGTTAATAAACTGATGTATTTTTTGCTCATTGAGTTTTATCACTAAATAAAATCGCTCTAATAGGAGTTCTGGATTTTTAAAGAGCCGAATTAAATAATCTATGCGTTGCTCATGGGTACGCAATAACGTGCTCATCGAACGAACAAACTTAGCTTCAATATTATGTAAGAATAAATAAAGTTCTTTCAAATCTGGAACAATTAACTCAGCGGCAACAGATGGAGTTGCTGCACGTAGATCGGCAACTAAATCTGCCAAGGTAAAATCTGTTTCATGACCGATAGCACTGATGATAGGATAAGGAAATGCATAGATTGCTCTAATCACTTCTTCAGTATTGAAACACCATAAATCTTCAAGCGATCCACCTCCTCGCGCTAAAATATATGCATCACATACATTCTCTTGTGCTGCTTTTTCCAAGGCTTTAATAATTTGAGCGTTCGCCTCTTTACCTTGAACTGCAGTAGGGTAAACATGAACTCTAACGACAGGGTAACGGCGCATTAACACGCGCATGATATCATGCAAGACGGCACCTCCTGTTGAGGTAATCAGTCCTATAGCTTTAGGATAACGAGGGAATGATTTCTTATGTTCAATATTAAATAAACCTTCAGCCGTTAATTTAGCTTTAATCTGATCGAATGCTAATTTTAAAGGTCCTTGCCCATCCGGCTCAATAGCTTTTACAAGCAATTGAAAATCTCCTCTGGGTTTATATAAAGTGGGTGTGGCTAATAGTTTAACCTGTAAGCCTTCTTCTAGATTAAAAACAACTTTACTGATCACATATTGATAAATCACTATTTTTAGCTGGGCATGCGAGTCTTTCAAGGTCGCATAAACATGTCCCGATTGTGCTTTAAAAATGCCAGAAAGCTCTCCGGTAACCCATACTTGAGGAAATGAGTCTTCTAGATTTTTTTGTAATTTTTGACTAAACTCGGAGACAGATAATGACGCTATAGGTTCTTGTTGCATTGAAATCGCTGAAGATGGATAATGACCTAGCATGAACAGACCAATTTTTTAAAGAATCAATGTCAACCATTATAACAAAAAGCTTCCCAGATAAAACGAATGAGCAAGCTTTCATGCAATTAGCTTTAAATCAAGCTGAACTTGCTTTAGCCCAAAACGAAGTTCCTATTGGGTGCATTATTGTTAACAAGCAAGAAGAACTTATTGGCGTTGGTTACAATAAACCGATTGCATGCCATGATCCAACAGCACATGCTGAAATTGAGTGTATACGTCAAGCTTGTGCTCAGCAAAAAAATTATAGACTACCGCCTGGTTGCACAGCTTATGTCACCCTTGAGCCGTGTTTAATGTGCACTGGAGCGTTATTAAATGCACGCCTTGATCGTCTTGTTGTGGCAACAAGAGATACTCGTCAAAACTCTATTCATCAACATATGGATTTATTTCAATCTCACTTTTTCAACCATAGGATTATTGTAGAGTATGGTTGTCTTGAAGAAAGAGCAAAAGCATTATTAACTCAGTTTTTTCAGGAGCGTCGTTAATGGATTTTTTTGTTAACACCATACAAACACAATCCTGGCAAGAGGCACGAGCACTGATCTTAAAGGGTGACTATAAACAAGCTTTTATTATTCTTGAATCTTTAGTCCAATCTCTATTTCATCCAGAATTATGGCTAGACTACGCTCAACTTTTAATAATCAATAAACAGCTGGATAAAGCCTCATTTTTTATTCAACAGGTTCTTAATAAAAAACCTGATTTGATGCGAGCATACTCATTACAAGCACATATTGATTATAAAAAAGGTTTTTATCAAGAAGCTCTTAAAACATATAGGCTTATTTTAGCTAAAAATCCTTATGATATCAGTTGCATGATTAATGCAGCTTATTGTTTATGTCAACTTAAAAACTTTAAAGATGCTTTATATTATTTTCAAGAAAGTGAGAAATTTTTAGAAACACCAACGAGTGCATGGTTACAAAATTATGCTATGGCATTACTGTTTTCACAACAACCTTTACAAGCAATAAACTACTTTAAAAGAGCGCTTGTTTTTTACCCTCATGATAGCCAACTTTGTTTTCATCTTGGATTGAGTTTTGATTTAATCCACCAACTTGAACAAGCTTCTTTTTATTACCAGCAAGCAATTATCAATGAACCGTTTTTACTTTCTGCACATCATAATCTTGCTATTTTACATTATCGACAGCAACAGTATGATATTGCTATCAAACATCTAGAGATTATCGCTCAGCACGATCCTAGCAATACAATAGCATCAACATTACTAGCAGCCTATCGTGGTGATACTCTAGAAACCTTATCTCCTTTTTTTATTCAAAGTTTATTCGATCAGTACGCTTTTAACTATGATGAACATTTAAAAAACACTCTAGAGTATAACGCTCCTTCGGTGGCTCGATCGTTATTATATGCAGCAAGTGCATTACCATTGAACGCGGGTGCTGTTCTTGATTTAGGGTGCGGTACTGGCTTAATGGGGGTTGTTATGAGAGATATTGCAACTGAGCTGATTGGCGTTGATTTGTCAGCTGGCATGCTTCAGCAAGCAGAAAAAACTGCTATTTACAATAAACTTATTGAAATGAACGTGATTGATTATTTGAAAAATCAATCATCTCGATTCTTATATATAACAGCAATCGAACTTTTTAATTATTTAGGTCTTCAAGTACAAGAGCTCATTGCGCTTGTTGCGCAATCCTTGCAAGAAGATGGCTGGTTTATTTTTACAGCTGAGCTATCGGATCGTGATATTGAGCTCAATAAACATGCTCGTTACTCTTATAGTGAGGCTTACTTACATACCCTTTTAATACAACATAGATTCTCAATAGCCTTAACAAAGCAAGCCGCATTGAGACTCCAAGATGATGAAGATGTTCCAGGTCTATACATTGTAGCGCAACTAAAAAAATAATAAGACAATTAACATGCTAATAGTGATTTTACCATTAAATTTTGAGCCTCGATCTCATTCAGGTCGCGCACTCGTGTGTCTAGATCATCGGGGTCAGATCAATCGATAGGTGATAGCTTGCCCATGCTCTTTATAAAGATCTCCATGCACTGCACGAGAACTTCTACTAAAGCAATCACTCACACTATCAGCCAAAGGCCGATAGCTTGCTTGACCCGCCCCTGAAAGAAACGGGGTTGCGCAAGCATTTTGCTCAAAACATCAAACAATAATCATTATTTATTTTCAGGATTGTAAGGGTTAATTGAGTTTTTGTACTCTAATTTTAATGGAATACCGACAAGACCAATATGCTTACAAAAAGCATTCATAAGATATTTTTTATAATGAATGGGTAGCTGATTCAACTGATTGCCATGAATCATGATCGTCAAAGGATTCGTATCCACAACGTGAGCATAACGAAGTTTAATACGATATTTCCCGCTTAGAGGCGGTTGATGATTTCTCAATATTAGCTCAAGAGCACGATTAACTTGACCTGTTGAAACGGTTTTAGTAAAGGACTCCATTACTGCAAGAACAGCTTGTAATAACTGTCCTAAATTAAATTTATTACGAGCACTTATTGGTATTAATGGGCAAAAAGCAAAAGCTTTTAAATGATATTCTAAATGTTCCATCATCATTTTTTTGCGCTGATCGTCTAATAAATCCCATTTATTGCAAACAATCACTAGGCCACGGCGATGCTGTTCTAAGAGAGTTAATATTTTAAAATCTTGTGCTGTTAAGCCCTCGTTAGCATCGATAACAAGCACAGCAACACTGACTTTTTTAATAGCTACTAACGTTCTATAGTAAGTCATGCGCTCAAGCATTTCTGGATGTTTATGAGCATTGGGCATAATACCCGCACTATCAATCAAACGTAATGTGTGACCTTGATAATCAAATACTGCTGTTGCAAAATCTCGCGTTGTCCCTGGCTGTTCTGACACTAAAAATTTTTGACCACAAAGGACGGCATTGGATACTGATGACTTTCCTACATTAGGACGTCCAAAAAAACCAAACGTTTGATGCAAATCAGGGTCTCGTTCCTCTGATGCTTCAATCGCTAACTGCTGCAAAAAGCTTTTAAGATCTTCTAATAAACTTTGATCGTGAAAACTTGTTAAGTAATAATTATTGTGTGTAAAACGGCGAGCTTCATCGAAAATTTTTGGATTCACAGCAAGATCTGCTTTATTCCAAATAAACGTAATGGATTGAGTATGCTTTTTAAGTTGCTCAATAAGCTGCTTATCTGTATCGAGCACACCCACAGCTGCATCTAAGACGTATAAACAATGATCGACTTGCTTCAAAAAGGACCAAGTATGCTGCATAAAAGCTTTATCTACTGGAGTATCAGAATGTTGTCGATCTAGACCACCTGTATCAACAAGCATAATTTTACTCTGATCGAGCGTTAATGGCTCCAGCAAACAATCTCTTGTTAAACCATCACGATTATCAACAAGTGAGCGTTTAAAGCCCAAAAGGCTATTAAATAATGTTGATTTGCCGACATTAGTTCTGCCGACAAATGCAATTAAGGGTAAGGATTTCATGAAAACTTCTCAGAATTTAATTTGAAGAATATGCCAAATTTATCAATTCCGTATATGGTATCGTTGTCCTGAGAAGATAGCAAGCGAGCTTGATGGAATTGATGCACGAAATGTTGTAGAAGCATTCCTTCTTGCGCATCAATCAGATATAAATGCGGCAAAACAGCGTTTGCTATAATTCTGTTTGCATCCATGTGTTGTAATGAACTAATCGGCATATCAATACTAGTATTGCGCCACATTTGTTTTCTTTCATCTAAGTGATAACAAATCATGGCATTTTCAGAATCAACATAATATAAATGCTGTTTATCAATTAAAATTGGAGTTTCAGCTGTTGCTTCTAAAACAGTTTTCACCATTCCCGTATCTTTATCAAGCAAGTGGATCGTGCCATCTGATATCTTCGAGACAAGAGTGTCACTTAATACATTCAAAGGATGAAACACTTGTTTCTGACCAAGTCCATTATGTGTTAATCCTGCAATCTCAACAAAACCACGATAATTCCAACGCATCATCCCATTTTTACGATCAAGCGAAACAATCCCATTACCTGGAAAAGATAAATAGATAGCGTGTTCATCAGCACAAGGGCTATAGGCACTTTCTTGATAATATTGAGAGAAATTTTGTAGTGTAACTCTCCAATACAAATTTAATTCAGGTGTAATCAATTCAGCAATATTATGAATATATTGAATAAAAATATCACCATTTTCAAGCACCAGTGGTGATGTTAGTAAAGGTGCTTCCAATTTTTTTTCATACATCATCTCAAGATTAGGCCAAGATAAAACAACCAATCCTTTCTGACTTGTAGAAAGAATAATTTTATTATCACTCATAACTGGTGCAACTAATACTTTAAAATCATTTAATTTCTTATACACAGTAGAAGTATGGATGTCCGTTACAACCAAGGCGTCATTCTCAAATGACAAGATAAAATCTTTAGTAATAACAGGGTCAATTTTATGATGCCTTTTAGTTAATAACTCTGTGATTGATGGCAATGATATTCTTTGAGCTGCAAGAGTTTGAGGTTTGTTTTCTTGATGTATTGTTACACCATCATCTTTGGCAGGGTCTTGATAAGAACTTTTTGTATTATTTGAGCAGCCCATCAATAAGACTAAAACCATCGATACACTTTTATAATATGATGTCATCATAGATTATTCCTTAAGAGGGTTGTGTTAATACAAGATAATTATATTCTGCGACCAGGATTGCTTTATGTGCTTCATCAAGATTATCGCGCTCTAATAAATGCTCATATTGAGCTAAAGCCTTATCAATTTCATGAAGCTGCGCATAATTTTTAGCTTCAAGATGTTCTTTCATGATAACTAAAGAGTCTTCATTTAATTCTTTTAACGCTGTTAATGAGCCTTGATAATCTTGATTTAAATAAGCAAGCTCTGCTTTTTTGAAAAAAGCTAATGATTTTATAATAGGAACACTCGCCTTTTGAGCTAACCAATCAACTTGTTGTGCTGCATCTTCAATTTTGTTATTTTTCATCAAATAACTGCCTAAAGACATTGTAGCTAAAGCAGCATATGGGCTTTTTTTATAATCTTTTTGCAGTATATTCACAGTATGTTGGACTGAAACTTCATCTTGACGATTGATGGCGTCAACAACTGTCTGATAATGTTCACTCGCTGCCAAGAGATACTGTTGAAATCTATAATTTGAATAAGAATGGACACTAATTCCTGTGACAATAGTAAGAAAAATTCCGAGTAAAACTTTTTTATTCTGTAGCCAAAAGCCCATTAAATTATCCACAAATTGATCATCGTGTTTCTCATTAAGCATTCATACTCTCCTAGTTTTTGAATTTAAAATAAATAATGCAAACATTATACTGCGACTTAAAAAATAATCTGTAAAAGATATCTTATTTTAATGAAGTTTCTTCTTTGAATAAAGTCAGCTTTAACCTTGAGTTTTATTAATAAACACACTTTTTCTTGATATGCTTCCAACGCACCAATCTTATTTTATAAAGCTTCTTTATAAAAAATTCAATAATATCTATTTTAATCACTTTGTTTAGAACTTATTATAACGCCGAAGATTAAAAGACTATACCAACTCAGTTATTGTTTTTTAATTCTAAAATAATTTAAAAGCATTTTATTGTTCAGCCCCCTAACATCATCATCTTGCTCTTTTATATAGCCACACTTTCTTCTTTCATATCAATATTTTTATGCACATGCCTTTGTAGTGAAAAATGATAGGTTCTACTCAACAAAAGAACGGCTCTAAACCATAATATTGTTAAAAAAAGAACAATAAAGAAAACATAAGGAATTGTTGCAATCAGACTATTACCTGCAACAGCAAATAATACAAATAAAATAACGCTTCCACCCGACCGTCCAAAACGCGATACGATACCATCAATCACAGCTTTTCCATTTAAGCGCTCTGCAGCAGTCAATCCAATATAAGCCATTTCTTTTGTTGTATCAAAAACAGAATAGCGCGTACCTCGAAGAAGGGTTATATGAAGCACCCCTGCATATAACGAGAGATTAAGAGCATCGATACCGGCAAAAAGTTGGCTATGAGCAATCACCTCTATTTGTGCAAAATAAAATAAGCTCCCTGTTAAAATAAAAGTCATAGGGGTAATGAGGGCTGTGGCTGTCCATCCAGCGTAACGTAATGACAAGTTATTAACAAACAAAGAGAAGATTGTTGCAGTAATTGAAGTATACATGGCTACATCAGATAAAAACGCATTAGAGTCTCCTTGATGATCGACGCTAAAGGCTAATCCGACTCTTTTAAGAAAAATAAAATCTGAAAGAGTATAAACGATATTGTAGCTCAACACGACAACAGTGATGTAAAGCAAATTCTTAGAACGGAATACTAACGTTAAACACTCTCGTAAAGAATGTTGTTTTTTTTGATGTGATTTGCAGGCAATCACTTCTTTTTCTGCGAGAGGACTCATGTGATGTTGATGAAATTGATTAAGAAGCAACATTCGATAAGTCGTTAATGTTATAAAACAAAAAACAAGAACAGCAAGCATGATACGCAAAAAACACTGATCCCATTGTGTAGCACCAATAGGCCAATCAGGATTATATGGAATCTTTGAGAAATATCCTGAAAGCTTTCCTGCCAAGATACCTGAGGTTCCAATCGCTATCGTAAATAAAGGATAGGTGAACTTTGCTTCATCATGAGTCGAAATATCGTTTGCTAAGCCCCATACTAACAAGCTCACTACAGTTGTACCCCATAAATCAGCACTAGTATAAAACAATGTATGCATCCAATAACGGATTAAAGCAGGGGCTGCCTGAAAGCTTTGTGGTAGAATTGCCATCAGAAAATCAGCGGCAGCATTTAATGCAAAAATCTCTTGAAAAGGATTCAAAAGAAATGAATAAAGCGCAAAATAAGCTGTAAAAAGGGAAACAATTGTATAAAAAACAAATGCTCTAGTAAAAAGCATCGATAACGATAAAAAGAATCCTGTTAGCAAAAATGCCCCTGGTGTAATAAAGAAAGGCTTTAAATAAGCCATTGACTCAGCGCCTGCACCGGGGGTATAAAGAATAATTGTTTTTTTTATAGGCAAAAGGATACTATAAACAAAATTTGTAGAAAAAAATAATAAAAACAATATAAAAATTTTTTTCTTATTATAAGCCACTGTAGGCAAAAGGAAGGTTGCAAAAGCCTTCTGCAGTGAAGACTTTTGCGATACAGTTTTAATAAAAATATCGATCATGAGTAACCATCCTTAAGTTATCAATGTTAATAATAACAGGATCCTTTTCTCTCTTATTCAGCATGCTTATCAGCTGAGCTATTTATATTCAGCATGATTTGTTATGAGCCTCTATCGCTTGACTTGTTTGATGACGGCCCAAGTTTGTAATAGCGATCATCCATAAGATAGTAATGATGCAGATAATAAAGAAAACATAAGGGATAGTTAAAACAATATTATTACCAAGAATTGCATACAAAAAGAATAAAATAAAGCTACCGCCTGATTTGCCAAAGCGAGATGCAATACCATCAATAGCGGCTTTACCATTCACTCGCTCTGCTTTGGTAAGGCCAATGTAAGCCATTTCTTTAGTGGAGTCAAAAACAGAATACTTGGCACCTCGAGTTAAACACATATGAGCAGCACCCGCATAAAGTGCAATCAAGTCTAGCGGCATAACAGGAAATAAACCATGCAATCCATTGAGTTGAGCTAGATAAAAAAATGAACCCGATAGAATATATACGATGGGCGTCATTAATGCAGTGACTGTCCATCCAGCATAACGCAAAGAAATATTACTAATTAATAAAGCAAAAACAGTGGATACAATAGATGTATAAGTCAGTACCATGGAAAGAAAATCATTAGATCCAACCTTGTTTTCAGGACCAAAAGAAAGCTCAACGCGTTTATTAAAAATGACATCTGAAAGGTTGTAGACTAAGTTATAACCCATCACAATAATAGTCAAATACAATAGATTCTTAGAACGCATCACCTGATAAAAACAATCCACAATAGAAACATGCTGTTCGCCTTGACCTTCTGCGGTTTGTTTTCTAGGATTGTGCGCTACAGCTGCTGTATATCCACAATGCACGAAATAAGCATATAAAATTAAAATTGAAGAACAAACAGCTAAAACAACAAGCATAATGCGTAAAAAAGCCTGATCCCACTGATTATGCCCATAGAAGAAATGAGGATTGTAAGGTAATTTTGTTAAGTAAGAAGAGATTTTTCCTGCGAACATTCCTGAGAAGTTTGCACCTACTGTAAACAATGCATATGTTGCTTTTGCTTGAGTATGTGTTGATATTTCATTAACAAGGCCCCATAAAAGCAATGTTAACACTGTAGTGCCCCAAAGCTCTGCAAACGCATAAAAAAGAGTATGCATCCAATATCTAATCAAAGCAGGACCTGCATGAAAATGACTAGGTAACACTTTCATCATAAAATCAGCAGTTGAATCTAAGGTTAAATAATCTCTAAAAGGGATAAGGATAAATGTATACAAAAGAAAATATGTTGTAAAAGTAAGAATGATAATTCTAAAAACAGCATCTCTATTGAATCGCCGTGCTAACGATAAGAAATACCAGGTCACAAGAAATGCTCCAGGAGCAACAGCGAAAGGCTTCAGATAGGGCAAAGCCTCTGAACCTGCACCAGGAGAGTACATGATAATAGTTTTTTTTAATGGCTGAAGAATATTATAAACAAAAGAAACAAGAAAAAAAAGGCAAAAAAGAATACAAACTTTTTTGGCATCTTCTCTCTTGATAGGAAATAATAAATTCAATATTGAAAAAAAATACGATTTTTTCACGGAAGATGTGGATTTAACTGTACTCATAGTTTCTGGATACAACCTTGTGTGATAATGATAACAAAACTAACGTGCTACAATGCATCAAGCTAAATATTAAAAAATATAACTAACTGGCCGCAGCATTAATACTTTGAATTTTCTGTAAATACTGTTGTCTTCTGCGAGTCTTATCTAGGACATCACCTGCTAATTGGCCACATGCGCCAAGAATATCTTGCCCGCGTGTTTTGCGAACTGTCGTTATTATATTGTTTTTTGAACGAACGATTTCAGCAAATTTTTTAATCTGCTCCATTGACGTTGATTCAAACTTTGTTGTTGGAAATGGATTAAAAGGAATTAAATTAACTTTTGCACGACCTGGAAAATAGCGATTAACAAGCTTGGCTAAGGTGTAAGCGTGCTTTTCTGAGTCATTCACGCCATTAAGCATAACGTACTCTAGAGTAACATGCATTTTACGATCATGAGCATCTAAATAATCTACAACGGCTGGAAGTAGAACATCTAAGGGATATTTTTTATTCAATGGAATAATTTGAGAGCGTGTCTGATCATCTGGAGCATGTAGCGAAAGAGCTAGGGCAACATCTGTTTCCTGCGCTAGGCGCTCAAGGCCTGGCACAACTCCAGAGGTGCTAATCGTTACTCGACGTTTGGATAATCCATAAGCATAATCATTCATCATCACTTGAACAGCAGGGATGACTGAGTCAAGATTACGTAGTGGTTCGCCCATGCCCATGAAAACAACATTAGTCACCAGCTGTGAGTGTAAGTGCTCTGGAAGAAGCGCGTTTTCTTCTGTGAGTGTTTTATTAACAAACCATAGCTGTGAAACAATCTCGTGTGCCGAAAGATTACGCTCAAACCCCTGAGTTGCCGTATAACAAAACTGACAATTTAATTCACAACCTACTTGTGAGGATACACATAAAGTGGCTCGTGTTTCTTCAGGTATATAGACAACTTCAACTGCTGAACCTGTAGAGGTTTTTAACAACCACTTCCGTGTACCATCATCCGAACGCTGATCACGCAAGATCTCAACACTTGGATAATAAAAATGCTCGGCAATAAAAAGCCTGAGTTTTTTACTTAAATCCGTCATTTCATCAAAAGAAGGGACAAAACGTTGATGCATCCATTGCAATATTTGTCGACCACGAAAAGGCTTCTCATGATGTTGCACAAAAAATTGCTCTAGTGCTTCTTGAGTCATCCCCAAGATGTGTTGGCGTGTTTCTTCAGCGGACATGATCTCAGTTTTCTCACAAATAGAGTTTAAAATTTAACGTGTTCTAACACAAAGCTCGATGTTATTGAAAAAGAATTCGATTTCATTTGCTGCATTTTCTTTCGAATCAGATCCGTGTATAGCATTTTCATCAATAGTTTTTGCAAATAAAGAACGAATTGTGCCTGGAGCGGCATCTTTAGGATTGGTAGCACCCATCAATTCGCGATTACGTGCAACCGCATCTTCGCCCTCTAGCGCCATTACTAGGACTGGACCTGAAATCATAAAGCGAACAAGATCCCCAAAGAAGGGACGTGCTTTGTGGATAGCATAAAAATCTTCAGCTTGCATTTGGCTTAAGTGCACCATTTTTGCAGCAACAACAGCTAAGCCAGCTTGTTCAAAAATATTAATAATTGCCCCAATGTTGTTATTAGCGACAGCATCTGGTTTGATGATTGATAGTGTACGTTCCATAATTTATTACCAAAACATAATTGTTAACGCCCATTATATCTTTACACGAAGATTAAGCAAGAATTAAACATGAATTTAAAATGAAATCTGTGCATAATTTTGATTTGAACTATCACTTAGAAATATCCGCTTCTCTATCAAACAGAAAAACTTTCATTGCAACCACAAGAATGCTTTGCATTAGGGTTTTCCAAATGTAACATTTGACCAAAACCAGATGACGTTAGATTGACTTTTAACCCATTTAAATAATCTCTACCTATCTCTTTGTTAACAAGAATGGCTATTTTTTCATTCAGTGTAATATGAAGATCATCTGGAGTGCTATGATCGACCTCTTCTATCTTGTAAGACAACCCTGAACAACCACCTTTAATCACATCAATTCGAAGGTATGGCTTAGTGATGAAATCAAGAAGATACTTTCTTGCTTCATCTGAGACATGAATTTCAATATGTTCATTATTACTCATTAGTCTTCTCTCCTTTAAAAAGGGTTGTTATCAGAGCAATCAACTCATCTCTCTCTTCAACAGTAAAATCCCAACCAAAACTTAATCGACATATACGTTGCTGTTGGTCCACTGAATATCCAAGATGACTTAAAATATGAGAACCTTCTGCTGCATATGCACTACAAGCTGAGCCTTTTGAATAAGCCACCTCTGAAGCAAAAGTCTCTATATTTTTTTCCAAAGAAGGATGGATACTAAAAGTGACTATATGCGGTAAAGAATGCTCTTGTGTTAATAACGTCAACCCTTTTAAGTTTCGAAGAGTACTCAAAACAACACGTTGATGTTCTTTGAGTTCTTTTTGGTTTTTTGCAGTCCAATAGCTTAAGGCTGCTTCAAAGCTTGCAATCATTATGACAGGAAGTGTTCCTGATCGGCGATTCTCTTGCTGACCTCCTCCTAAAAAGAGAGGTTTAACGACTTTTCTAGGGCGCAAGCGTAAAAAAAGCGCACCTATACCGACAGGTGCTCCCATTTTGTGCCCTGAAAAACTCATTGACTGACAAGGTATGTGTTGCAAGTTAATTTCAATTTTACCTAAAGATTGGGCGGCATCAAGATGAACATAAATACCGTGCTCTTTTATCCATGGCCATAATATTTCCAAAGAATCTAGCCACCCTAATTCATTATTACCCAGGGGAAGTAATAAAATACTCGTCAACGGATCATCAATTAAAGATTTAACCTCTTGCACTGCCAACAACCCTGTATTTTTATCTAAAGGTAAGGATTGAACTTTTAGCCCCCGTTCATTGCCTAAAGCTAAAGCAGGTTCAATCAAAGACTTATGTGCCAACGGATGATAGTAAACAGAGGCTTTTTTATGTTTATCTAAAAGCGTTTGGACAGCGATTTGAATAGCCAAATTATTAGCCTCTGTTGCTCCTGATGTCCAAATTAATTCTTTGACCAGGCATTGTAAACGAGTAGCGACTTTTTCTTGAGCACGATCAATCAACTCAGTAGCTTGGCGCCCAAAAGGATGTTGGGCCCCAGGATTGCCTAAAACATTGTCCATCGAGGCAATCAATAGTTTTTTTACGCTTGGTAACAGCCTCATTGTAGCGGCATTGTCACAATAATACATAAGCTTAAGACCTTTTTGTCAATGCTTTAAAAAAGCCAAATAAAAACTTAACATCATCTTCTTGAGTCAGAATTTTATTAAAAATTACTCTTAAGCGAAGTAAAGTACGCTCAAGAGTTGTTCGTTGACAAAAATCTTTCATAATCTCATTATGAGTAATATCATCAATGTACTGATAAAAAGCTTGAGTCAATCCAATTGAGCTTGTTTGTTCAGATAATGCTTCATCGATGTGATCGGGACAAGCATGCTTTTCTTGCGCAAGGCCTAAAGAGTAAGTCACAATCTGAACAGCTTGAGCCAAATTCAGGGAGCTGTAATTTTTATTAAAAGTCGGAATAAAACACTGCAAGTGGCAATACGATAACTCTTTATTCGTCAAACCAGTGCGTTCTGAACCAAATAATAAAACAACTGAACGGTTGTTTATTTGACTAAGGCGCTCAGATAACTCGGGTAATGAACAATGGTTAACATTCATTTCTCTTGGCCGAGCTGAAAAGCCAACGATAAAATGCTCTTGTGCTAAAAGTCGATCTAGATCTTTTTCAATCATAGCGTTGTCAAGCAAGTCACTAGCATGTGAGGCCAGCTGATACGCAGGAGAGCTATGAATATCACATTGTGGGGCGATAACAAGCAATTGATTAAACCCCATGACCGACGCTGCGCGTGCAGATGCACCAACATTTTCAGCTAATTGTGGCCGACATAAAGCTACTTTATATATTTTTTTTGCATTCACACTCTAAGTCTATTCCTAAAACATCTGTTTTTTGTTAACATTATACCCTCTAAAATCCAATAAGAGCTAGCTTTTATGCACCCAAATGTTAATTACAGTATCAAAATTTTGCGCGATCTAGGAAAAAAAATCGCTCGTTATTTCGATGATCGTTCACAGCATTCATCAGAGGTTGAATTTCAACCAGGTCCTGTAAGTTTTCTCAATGGTATTGTTGATAAACTGTTCAATGAGCTCAATAGGGCTTATGACAATCCTGTTATCATTGATCTTGATAAAGCGACAGCTTTAGAACTTCAAAGTGCAGAGCATCATGAAATTTGGGGATACCAAGTTCTTTGCGGTTATGATAATTTTTTAAACAATATTCCTCTATTTTGTCTTACATTATCTAATTTCAGATACGGTCAAGTACAGCATGCTGTTATTTATAATCCTTTAACAGATGAAGTGTATCATGCAAGTAAGGGCATGGGCGCTCAAGTGAATGGGCATCGTTTACGCATTCAGCCAAAAAATGATATTCAAATGGCTTACCTTAATCGAGTGCAAGATGGTTTATTATCACCTATCAATAATTGCGCTTTACGTTTACTGGGTTCACCGAACTTAGAGCTTGCTTACTTGGCTGCCAATCGTGCTGATGTTACGTTGCATCATATGGCTGATTCAATCAATATCACTGCAGGTAAATTGATTGCTCGTGAAGCTGGCGCTATGTGCTTTATTCATGAAGGTGCAACAAAGCGCGATCAACTTGTTCTTAATGGTTCTATTGAACACCTTAAGAGAATTATTGACACTCTAACACAAGCAGCTGGCAGCAACTAATTTAAAGTAATCTCTGGGAATTTTCCATTCAGAGTTTTTAAAAAACTCTTGAACAAAACACGTGCGCAATCCTTTTCGTTGACGGGAAGGTCAAGCACGTCCTGCTCTTTGTTTAAGTTCTTGTTCTCGATCGTTCTTTTCCAGA
>Ga0214917_10001579_pt1 | contig 29103 bp, 23 predicted proteins | sample LL_1208_BB_MetaG_FD_177983 | JGI IMG/M metagenome (GOLD analysis project Ga0214917, IMG submission 177983) | Freshwater microbial communities from Lake Lanier, Atlanta, Georgia, United States - LL_1208_BB | ecosystem: Environmental > Aquatic > Freshwater > Lake | place: USA: Georgia | collected... | reverse complement strand
CGCTCGGCCTTAAACGGCCCGCTTGGCGGCACGCCCAAATATTCTGATTGCTCGTCAGAAAGTTTGGTCAGTTTCGCACCAAGCGCGTCAAGATGAAGCGACGCAACTTTCTCATCGAGATGTTTCGGTAAAACATAAACTCCAAGTGGGTAATTCTTGGTGTTGTTGAACAACTCGATTTGTGCAATCACCTGGTTGGTGAAAGAACAACTCATCACGAAACTAGGGTGACCGGTAGCGCAACCCAAATTGACCAAGCGACCTTCAGCCAAAACGATCACCGAGTGACCGTCGCTGAATGTCCACAAATCAGTGCCTGGTTTGAGTTCATCGCGCGTTGCGCCACTTCGCGAGAGACCCGCCATATCGATCTCGTTGTCGAAGTGGCCGATATTGCAAACGATGGCGTTGTGCTTCATTTTTGACATGTGCTCGGCAGTGACGATGGCTTCGTTGCCGGTTGCCGTCACGAAAATGTCTGCGACGGTCAAGACATTTTCAAGTGTGTCGACGATGTAGCCCTCCATTGCGGCTTGTAGCGCATTGATCGGGTCGATTTCGGTCACAACAACTCGAGCACCCTGGCCTCGCAAACTTTGCGCACAACCTTTGCCAACATCGCCGTAGCCACAAACAACGGCCATCTTGCCGGCAATCATTACATCTGTCGCACGGTTCAATGCGTCAATCAACGAATGTCGACATCCGTAAAGATTGTCGAACTTGCTCTTGGTGACGCTGTCGTTGACATTTATCGCCGGAAACAAAAGCTCTTTATCTTGGGCCATCTTGTAGAGACGCTTGACGCCCGTTGTCGTTTCTTCTGTGACACCCTTGATTAGTTTCGACATTTTTGTCCAACGATTCGGGCTGGTTTTCAGACCACGTTGCAAAAGTCCGAGCACGATAGCCAGTTCGGGGTTTGATGCCGTCGTCGGGTCTGGCACAGAACCGGCTTTTTCATACTCAACGCCTTTGTGCAACAACATGGTCGCATCGCCACCATCGTCGAGAATCATGTTCGGGCCGTCACCGTCGGGCCAGGTCATCATTTGATCTGTCGCCCACCAATATTCTTCGAGAGTCTCACCCTTCCATGCATAAACCGGCACACCTTGCGGATTATCTTGCGTGCCGTTCGGGCCGACAACTACGGCAGCCGCGGCGTGATCTTGTGTCGAGAAAATATTGCAACTTGCCCAACGAACTTCGGCGCCAAGTTGCACCAAAGTTTCGATTAAAACAGCAGTTTGAATCGTCATGTGCAAAGACCCCGAGATTCGAGCACCTTTCAGCGGCTTTGAAGCACCAAATTCTTTGCGCAACGCCCGCAAACCCGGCATCTCGTGCTCGGCAAGATGGATTTCTTTTCTTCCGAACGGCGCAAGTGAAAGATCAGCAACTCGAAAGTCTTTGCGCGCAGCCAGTGATGATGATGCCATGATTCTCCTATTTTTTGATTTACGAATTTAAAAAGTTGGTTTCAAATTGAGTTGCGAGGCTTTTGCCACGAGGCGTTCGTGCTCGACTTGATTAACAACGATTGCCTCGTCGATAAGCATCACTGGAATGCCCTGTCGCACCTCGTATCTCATCTGCAATCTCGGGTTATAGAGCATTTCTTCGTCTACGAAATAGATCAGGCTGCCCTTGTCCTTAGGGCAAGCCAAAATCTCGAGCAACTGCGAATTAATCGGTGAATTTGATGCAGACACGGCTAACACGATAACACTTGCGGTGATTACGCCGTGATCAACATCAGCAACTCGGCAACATGCTCATCGCATTCTTCGCGCGTGGCTGCTTCGAGATTTAATCGCAATAGTGGCTCGGTGTTTGAGGGTCGCACATTGAACCACCACGAGCCGCAGTCAACCGTCAAACCGTCAAGGTGATCTTGTGGATACTTTGCGAATTGTTTGGTCACGCGGTCGATGACATCTTGAATATTGCCAACCTGCGTATTGATCTCGCCGCTATTAGCGTATTTTTCGAATGGTTTGCGCAACTCAGAAAGTGACTTTCCGGTGCGACACATTTCGCCGAGTACAACCATCGTCGCAATCAAGCCGCTGTCGGCACGATAGTTGTCGGCAAAGTAATAGTGCCCAGAGTGTTCGCCTGCAAAGACGGCACCAGTCTGAGCCATCACCTGCTTCATGTAACTGTGTCCGTTTTTTGTGCGGATCGGTTTGCCGCCGAGTGCCGTGATCGTCTCGGGCACAATTCTCGAACAGATCAAGTTGTACAAAATCGTCGCGCTCGGGTTCTCGCGCAAAAACACCGAAGCCAACAAGGCGGTCGTCGTGCTACCAGAGACACTTTTGCCAAGTTCGTCGACCAAGAAAACGCGGTCGGCATCGCCATCAAAAGCCAACCCGACATCGAACTGACCTGCAACAACCCGTGCCTGCAGGTCACGCTGGTTGGCGGGCTGAATCGGGTCGGCGGGGTGATTTGGAAACGTGCCGTCGAGCTCGCCGTACATAATTTCGATCTCGAACTCTTTCAAGCGATCGAAAACTGCGGGTGCGACCAATCCGCCCATGCCGTTTGCCGTGTCGGCGACGATTTTTAGTTTGGAGATTTTGGTGACGTCAATAAAGCCGACGACATGATCGACGAATTCGGCGAGCATATTCTTTTTCGTGACCTCGCCTCGTGTTGTCGCTGGTGCCGGACCTCGCGCGTCCAAGACATCTTGCGCGATCTCTTTCATCTCACGCAATCCATTGTCAATGCCGATCGATCGCGCACCCGACAAGCAACATTTGATGCCGTTGTATTGAGCTGGGTTGTGCGAGGCCGTGAACATTGCACCAGGTGCATTCAATTTGCCCGAGGCGAAATAGAGCATGTCTGTGCTTGCCAAACCGAGATTGACAACATCAACGCCCTGCTCGGTCAAACCATTTTGAAACGCCTCGACCAGGTCTGGGCCACTCGGTCGCATGTCGTGGGCCACGACAATTGTTTTTGCTTCAGAAAATTTAGCGAAAGCCACACCGAGTGCATGTGCCAAAGTCGCGTCGAGTTGGTCAGGTACCGTGCCCCGAATGTCGTAGGCCTTAACGACTGCTTCTAGATTGGGCACGGCATTAAAGACTAGCGTCTTGCAGTTTTTCGCCTTCGCGCCACTTGGCGACCACGCCAGCGAACCGCCATCGTGCCAATTCCGAGAACCGTCATGAAATATGCAAAGAAATCAATGAGCGTGTAACCGTAATGTAACCGCACGTTATTTTTGGTTGGAATCACGACCATCATGTTCGGAGCCACGCGATATGGTCCCTGCGCATTTTCGACTTTCCAATTCGGAAAGTAGCTCATTCGCACCAGCACTGGCACACCAACTTTGTCGACAGAAAAACTTATTGCCTCGTCTTCGAGCTTCGTGTTGCTAATTGTGACAGGCTCTAACTCGACGACCGAAATTTCTTCGGATGGTTTAACAATGTCGACTCTGCGCGACGAGTCAGTTGGTTCGCCTTGACGGCGATTCAAATCAATGACCGCATCAACTTTTTGCCAAGAATCTGGTCCGTTATCGACTGGCACCGCCGCCCAATCTTCCGGATGCTGAAACCAACTCGTACCCACCTCGAGCCAACGCTCTTTGGGGTCACCACTCTCGTTTGAAACAATCACGGGTTGCACGCTCATCGGCACGACTAAATCACTTTTATCAACTTGATAAATGACCCATGGCCCACTTTCGGCGATCTTCAAGAGCGCCGCTTGTTGATTGGCCTGAGCAATTGCTTCAGAGGTGAACGCCATGTAGTAGCGCACGCCAAGTTCTTGCAGATACCGCACACCGAGCCCGGCGTTGTTGTCGTCGTAACGTAGTTCACGTACGGGGTTGCTGCTCTGTTTTGACATCGCCGCCGCTGTGATGAAGTGATAGGGCGTCGTGCCCGCGGCCTCAAAATTCAGACCTTCCATCGAGCCGATGCAGCCTTTTGTCCAATGCGGTAAAAGCATCAACGACATCGTTGTGCCATATTTATTTAGTTCGCCGTTGTTCTCCCATAGTGCGCGACCGCAACCTAAATTCGGATCTTCGCCAATAGTTTTCATTGTCTCGACAACTGCCCGATATTCGGCGTAAGCGCTTTTGCCCTCGTAGCCGGTGAAATTCCACCTCGCCCAGCCGTCCACGAAGCCGTCGTTGGTCGCCTTGGTCGAGATGAATCCCCACCTATATATAGTCTCGCCAGCCGCATTCGTAGTCAGCTTGCCGAAGGGCATTTCTTGAAACCGAAAACCGATTATTGAAACCACCAGCACAGTAAAAACGGTGACCCAAGCCAGATTGAACTTCGGGTTATCGCTTATCGACTCAACAGGTTTGATCGCTTCAACAGATTGCTGCTCTAACGCTTTTCGTCCGAGTTGTTGCAGTCGATAAAAACCCGCCAACCAAACCGCCGACTGATAGACGCCGATGACCATTAAGAAATATCGCAACAAATAAAGAAACGGCAACAACCTTGGGTTCCAAAGCAGACCAATGACGGGCAAACTCTCGCGTCCAAAATAAACACCAAACATCAAAGCGATGCAATATGCACCCATCCACATACCGGTTCGGTTCCGAGCCTTGATGAAACTAACGAAAGCGATAATCGCAAAACCGGTTATCACGATGTCCCAAAAAGTTGCCAATGGAAAGTACATGCTCCAAAACGAGTCGCTCGCGCCGCTTGGTCGTGGCTCATATTTCATGTCGGTCATATATGCATGACTTGTCAAAAATGGAAGCACCCAAAAAGACGAGAGCAGAATCGCCGTGATTGACACCGTCGTCGCCGTAACCGTGCTGCGACGCTCAAACCAAACGGCCGCAAGCAAAACAACGCCACCAAAAACGAATAAAAGCACGATGCCGTGACTCAGCGCACTGAGCGCTACGACGAGGGCGGTCAACATCTTGCCACGATGTTCTTCAAAAGCTCTAACTAATAGACCGAAACTCAAAACTGCAAGTGACAGCGAGATCGAAAACGAAAACTCGCCCGCCATTGTCGAAGCGATATTGCCACCGTAAATCGTGAAGCTCTCGTCGTAAAGAAATACAACTGATGCGAGGGTCAACAATTCAGGGATCGGAAATAGAAATTTTGCAAACTTGCCAAACAGCCAGGTGCAGACTGGCAGGGTCAAAATGCCGAGCACCGCGATTATCTTCAGCGCAATGCCGTAAGGCAGAATCAAATCAACAAGAAGCACCGCCAAAGCTGGCACGACCATATAGAACCGATACATCGGAAAACCCGAATACCAGTCATTGCTCCAACCAGTTAGTCGAAAGTGCGGCAACAGAAAATCACGCAAGTATGCCGGCCCGTAAACATGCGCTCCCATGTCGCCACCGGTTGGCGTGTTGTTGCGCAAAATCAACTCAGGGTGCAGTGTCATCAACAACATCAACGTTGAACCTGCGACAACGACTAGAGAAGTAACCTGCTGGGCAGACCAGCGCCTCGAAAAATATCTCGTCAGAAATTCATTCACTGGCACGAAACTCTATCTCTGGACAACTCGAGCCTTCTTAAAGCAGCGCAACAAGCAAGAGCCCTGTGGCGTTGAAAGCAACATGCGCAACGATCGACATGCCGAGTCGTTTAGTTCGGTGAAAACAAATTCCCAAGACGAGAGCAAACGCGAGCAAACCTGGCAGTTCAACTAATTGCAGATGCACCCCCGCGAACCAAACCGCAGTTACCGACACGGCAACATTGCCACTGAAACGTCCGTTCAAACTCGACTGAATCAGCCCGCGATAAACCAACTCTTCGACAATTGGTGCGCCAAATACGACGACGACAACCAGGACGATCAGCCACGCACCTTTTGCGTTATCAAACAAATCTCTGGCCCGCTTTTCGACAAGTTCGGGCGCAAACCTTTCGGGAAAGATGAGTCGAAACGGCCAAGTCACCAAACCAACCAGCAATAACTGACTCGCCACACCAACCGGAACACCCAACAAATCGACCGCCCGAAACCGCAAGAAATAATCTGCCACAAAGTTCTGGCTTCCAAACCTTTTAGAAATGAAATAAAGACCAAAAACAAAAGGCAACCACAGAGCGAGAGCTGAGACACCAAGAAACCACTTCGGTTCTTTACCTTCAACCAACTCTGCATTGCCAGTCGCAACCAAAATCGCCGAACTAACGACTAAGGCAACTACGTAGCTGGCACTCCAAGTCAAAATTGCGACTCGAGGCGAAAAATTTTTGAAACCAGCGGGCTCCTGCCCATAGGGCGGAGCCCAGGGCGATTGACTCATCCCGCGAGGCGGTTTGGCATTACAACCCTAAATCGGTTGCGCCGGTCTTCAAGCCTCCAACCTGATGGAGCGGTGATTCGAACACCGTGACGGTCACAAAGATCGTATGCATGAGGTTCTCGTTCTGCTGTCAGATCGTCTATCCAAACCAATGCGCGACTGTATTGGTAGGTAAGAGTTATTGAAGCAAGTTCGTTGCATGTACAACGCGAGCATCGACGAACCATAAAAAATACATTAATTGATGAGACGACTGCCACAGCGGATTTCAGAGCGCGTAATCGCAAAAGATTTGTCATTGTGCACTCCAAGAATCGGCTCGTATCATTGAGCCTGTGACCAAACTTCCCCCGCCACCACCACCAGCAAAACCTTCGTCATCGAAACGAAAGCCTGCCGCACGCAAGAAACCCGCAAAAATTTTGGGCAAAAAGTCAAACAAAAACAAAAACAACAATTCGAATGTAAAGACCGAGTCCGACAAACCGAGCATGCCCCGCTGGGCAACTTGGGCGATAGTCGCCGTTGTCGTTTTGTTGATCGCTGGACCGCGTATCTGGCCGACCTCAACGGCAACAAAACTGACCTATACAGAATTTTTGGACCTTGTCGACCGTGGCGAAATCAAGCAAGTCGAAATCAACAATCTGTCCAATCAAATTAGTGGCACGCTCAAAGACGGTAGCGAGTTCGTCACGACGGGTGCGGTCGCGCTTTCTGATGCCGACGAAACTTTGCTCAAACAAAAAGGCGTCGACTACGACTATTCGACTCCGCAGGGCAATTTTTTTACGAACTTAATTCCGTTGTTGCTTCCATTCATTTTGATCATGGGATTCTTCTTTTGGATGCAAAGGCGCGCCATGGGTCAAGCCGGCAGCATCATGTCAATTGGCCGTAGCCGCGCCAAAAATTACAACGCCGACAAGCCCGCAACAACTTTTGCCGACGTCGCGGGTTACGACGGCGTCAAACAAGAAATTCGTGAAGTCGTCGATTTCTTGAAGATGCCGGAGAGTTTCAAAGAAATTGGTGCACGCGTACCTAAAGGTGTTCTCTTGGTCGGCCCTCCGGGCACAGGCAAGACACTCTTTGCTCGTGCGGTCGCTGGTGAAGCAGGCGTCGGCTTTTTGTCGGTAACTGGTTCTGACTTCATGGAGATGTTCGTCGGCGTCGGTGCGAGCCGAGTTCGCGACTTGTTTCAACAAGCCCGAAAAATGGGGCGAGCAATAATCTTCGTCGACGAAATAGATTCGATCGGTCGCAAACGTGGCGCTGGTCTCGGTGGCGGCCACGATGAGCGCGAGCAAACACTCAATCAGTTGCTGGCCGAAATGGACGGCTTTGAAACAACCGAAGGTGTCATCGTGATGGCGGCCACAAACCGACCCGACATTCTTGATGCAGCTCTGTTGCGACCTGGAAGATTCGACCGTCAGGTGATCATGCCATTGCCAGAATGTGACGAACGCCTGGCAATTCTCACGGTGCATTCGAAGGGCAAGAGAATGGGCACCGATGTAGTTCTTGACACGATGGCCAAAGCGACCCCGGGCATGAGTGGTGCAGACCTTGCGAACCTCGTCAACGAAGCAGCACTGCTGGCCGTTCGTCGCGGTTCAAAAGTGATTGAGCACATCGACTTTGAAAACGCCCGCGATCGCGTGATCATGGGTGCCCGCCGTGAAAGTTTGATACTCAACGCCGAAGAGAAGCGCGCGACGGCATACCACGAAGGTGGACATGCGGTGCTGGCAACTGTGTTGCCGCACAGTGACCCTCTACATAAAGTCACGATTTTGCCCCGTGGCATGGCGCTCGGTGTCACATGGACATTGCCAGAAGAACGACACACTTATTCGCGCGATTACTTCAAAGACATGATCTGCAAGGCAATGGGCGGAAGAGTTGCCGAAATGATCGTATTCGGACACCTGAATAGCGGCGCGGCAAACGATCTTGAACAAGCAACTTCGATCGCCCGACGAATGGTGCGCGAGTGGGGCATGAGTGACGCGGTCGGACCAATGGCTTGGAGCTCGCAACAGCAAGTATTTCTGGGTGAAGATCTGATGACAAACGGGCGCGAATACTCAGATGAGACCGCGCGGATGATCGACTCAGAAATCGGTTTGATTCTGCGTGAGCAAGAGGCGCGAGCCAAAGTATTGCTAGAAAAAAATCGCGCGGGTCTCGACCTTGTCGCCCAGAGTCTGCTCGAACTAGAAACCATCGACGGGGCCACCGTTGCTCGCCTGGTTCAAGAAGGTCTCGGTCGCCCGCAAATAGTCGAGCCTTCGCCGGGCACAACGCCCAAGACTAGTGGGTCAACCGAAAACTAAATCTTTAATTGTCGCGATTCTCATCACGACACGAAGATATTTCGCTTAAAACTTTCGGGTCACGGCACTTGGCTAGTGCGGCCCAAAGATCTGTGGCTGTTATCGGGCCGACTGTTGCAAATCTGACGACACCTTGATCGTCGGCAATCAAAGTTGTCGGCACAGAGTCGATTTGATATCGCTTGTGCAAGTCTCGATTGTCAAGAAAGTCGATTATCTGAACGGCGACTTCGCCACTCTCAAGCACTCTTGCCTTGGTTGCGACATCGCGACACGCATCACAAGTAGATGAGGTGAACACGGCGACCAACCATTTTTTTTGCTCGACGTCAAAGTCTCTCAAAGTCAACTGGTGTGGCACCTCACCGCGCACCCGAGCGGGTGCATCAGACTTGCGCCGACGCAACACAAAACTCAATATGGCAGCAGCGATCAAAACTAAACACGCGACCAAGTTGCGCATTACTTGCCCGTCTCGCCAATCATTCCTGTTGACCGGTGCGGTAGACCGAGCACAATTGACACGCCAACCAGATCGTGCCCACGGTTGATTTCACGCTGCACGATTATTTCGTTGTCGGCCTCGACCAAAAGTGGCAACTCAGCGCTGGTCGCAGGAATCTTTATCACCAATACTGCGGCCGCACCCAACGCGATCTGCTCTAGACCCTCAATCGGCACCGAACCAGCAGGTCCGAGCGTCGAGATCTTGAGTGTTGTCGACAATGATGTCGCATTAAAAACAACAATCGAGCCGCCTGCAGCCGTCACCCCGTTTGGCACCGTCCACATCTTTGATGGAGACCCAATCGGAGCGCCAAAAGTTGTCGTAGTGCCGGTTTTCTTGTCGTCTTTACGGCTCATGACTTGCTCAACCACGACATACTCGCGAGAAGTTTCTTGATTGCCGACCACAAAGTCACTTGTGATGCTTGAAACAACAATTCCGTAGCGACCATCAGTGATCGCGGGCAAATTCGAGGTTGAAAGCGTCGTGACTCTTCCTGCCGGAATCGTCAAAACCAGTGGCTCACGAAAAATTTCATCCGACTTACCGGTCATGAACGCCACGCTCACAGCCTGATCTTGATCGGTTGGATTGAACACGACCAATTGTTCATCGGTATCTAGATCTTTTTGACCTCCTGCAAACCACCACTGTCGACTCGTCGAAGCAGCGCCCAAAGATGTCGAGTAACCAAGTCGTCCACGGCCCAAAAAGTGTTGCAACTTGCCGGCGACGAATCTTCCCGAAGTTGCACGCACCGAGACTGCCAAAACGATTTCGTTGCGGGCGCCTTGCTCGCCCATCGCTAAAGAAAAAACGCTCTGTGGTTCGATGATTATGCCCTTCAAAGTTGCCGGGTCTCGCTTGCCCTCAGCGGTTACAAAACTTATGTCGACGACTGTCGCATCTGGAAAAGGATTGCTTAGCAAAATATTGAACAAACTGTCCGAACCGGTGAAGCCGTCGGCAAAAAACCAACTGTCAGAGGGTTTGTTCGCACACAACGAGACCGAGTCTCCAGCCGGATGAATAATTCTTTGCTCGACTGCGGTGGCACCGCTGTCAAGTTCTACAACTGCGCTGATATATTTACTTTTTCGTCCACCTGTCGCATCTATGACACTTCGGGTAAACGGCTGAATCACCAAAAGTGCTGCGGAGGCCGGCTTGTCAGACGACAAGAAAGTTACCTTGCCTGTAACCGGAACATCCGAAAAATTGACGACAACCAATTCGCTCGTGACCGCTTTTTCTGATCCTGGCACTCCTGGACAGAACCACGAAGACGACAATTGCGAGGCACCAGCAATGCTTGGCATTGAAGAAATACCGAAGACGTTTTCAGACTTCGTGTCTGAGAGTTTCTCAGTCTCTTGATTCTCGGTCTGATTGACAAAGACAATAGCGACCAACCCTGCGAGCACAATGCAAAGTGCGATCAGAAACCGCAAATCTATTTTTTTCATCTCGTCACCATGTCGATGTTTTGGCGTCCTGTCTGAGAATCACTTATAAGCGTGACGCCATGGTTGTCAGGCTGTCGCAATCGACGGCGAAATCGTGAAAAATTCGCCGCAAGTCCGATCAGACCGAGCCATGCGATTGCCTGTAGCACCAAATACAGATATCTCGTGGGCGAAGTTCGATATTGCAAACTGACCACTCCGGCTATTGGTGCATCAAACGCAATCGACGATCCGAATGCGACACGGGGCGAAAGTTGCGCACCATCAACCTGCAGATGCCAGCCAGAGTCAAAAGGAACTGCAACGTGAATCGTTCCACCAGAGAATCTGCTCTTAACTCTTTTATCGGCGACCGAATTTTCATCGACTAGTAGCGAACTTGTTGACTTCAAAGATTGACTCGTCAGGGCAACATCACTCGCCTGTTGGCTTGCAACTGATGACTCTTCATCCAACACACCGACAATTGGCAACCACGAGACATTTTCAAAAATTGCCAAATCGCGCGCAAAATATGTTCGTCGTAAATCAAGCTGATTTGACAGTGACTCGACAAGACTTAAGGCTGCACGAGATGGTGTTTCGCCGAGCGGCACCACCAAATAGCGAACAGCCAATGGCGACATGAGTCGACCCACTCGAACAGTGTCGTCGGCGACCAGTGACGCAAGCGCGTCTTGTGCCGCGAGGTTCATCGAAGTTTCTTGCGGTGCCCAATTCGAAGCAAAGTTAACCGCCCCATCGTCGGACACACCGTATGAGAGACCTGAACCAAGCGAGTTCGTCGCAATTGGCAGCAGATCGCGATCACCGAGATAAAGCGTTCGATAGTTGCCGTCTTTTGGATTGTCAGGCAATTGTTCAAGCAACTGGGGCACGGTTGTTTCAGGTTGATTCCAACGTCCGTCAGCAACGCTGAGCAGTGTCGGCGCAATAGTCACGGCGATCGAAATTGGCACGAGCAACCCGAGTGATCGGCGCCAATCTGATGCCCGACTCATGTTGGCTTCGGCGAAAACACTTAGACAGGTGGCCACTCCTAGCGCAATACCGCAGGCGACCAACGCAAGCATTACAGCAGGTTCAGGAAGCCCAACAGGCATTCGACCCTGGTCATCGAGAACCACCAACAGCAAACCAAAGACAACGAGAACCGATGCTCGAATCGCCCAAAGTCTGCGCCAACTATCGGCAATGAGCAGAGAGCACATTACGCAAAAATAAATCGCTACTGCTAGAAATCCGCCACGCAAATTGCCGAAATCAAGTCGCACAATAGATCCAAGTCCAATTTTTCGGTCAGTTACACCTTGATCGTTTGCGAAAAGTTGCCACCAGTTCGCCGAGACGTAATGCATCGACCACGGCAAATTTATAAATACAGCGCCGACGAGTCCGATCAGCGAAACTAAGGCAACACTCACAACTTTTTTGACTGGAACGCCTCCTAAAACCGAGGCAAAAAGCCATAACACCGAGATAACTAGAAACAAAATCACGATGCTTGGCGTGAATGCAAAAACCAGACCGAGTATCAGTATCAGACCCGAAACAAGTTGGGTTTTTCTCACAAGACTTTGATCCAAAGACTCTTGGTAACGATTCAATATGTCGAACAACCATGGAGCCGCGGCGATGCAAATCAAAGCCGAAAATCGACCTCTCGCAATCGAATCAAAGGCGAGCGGCAAAGACGCATAGACAACAGACGCACCAAGCCGAACGCGAGTATTGGCAAAAGCTCCGCAAAGTCTCCACATGCCGATCAATCCAATAAAAAGCGAACCGACGATCATCAAAGTTTGAAGTAGCGCAAGGTTGCCAAAAACGACGAATGACGCCAATGAAATCAACCCAAGACCCGTGGGGTTCGCCGACGCCTCACCGAAACCGCTCGACCACCAACCCGAGAGAAAATTCGCGAAAATCGAGCCGGTCGAAACAAATCCATTTTCAAACGGCAACAACTCACCGATTACACGTGATGAATCGGTGATGATTTCGCGGCTTCCGATAATTATCAAAACCGTGAAAGCCAAAAGCACAGTGCCCGCAAAACGAGTCGAGCTCTGCCTCAATCGTTTTTTGGTCTCAACCATCGCCGCGATTTCACTCGAGGCCAAAGCCCGCCTGTGACGAATGAACCTCGTCAATCGTGCCGAGCCTCTTACTTGCAGTTTGGCGATCTCGCTGGCAGCCACGCGTCGAAGCGGTCGCACCTCTCGGCGTCGACCAAAGATGTAAGAAGCATCAACCACAAGTGCCAGAGTTGAACGAAAACTCGCAATTGACTCGCGAACTCCGCCGCTAAACACACCGAGAATTATCTCCACTGCCGATGTGAACAGCATTTGCAACCAAACAAATGGAAGCCGCAAACGACTCGTTAGCGACGCAACGGTGCGCGCACGATTTCGTGCGACGGTAGAACGTGACACCAGTTTTGGCGAGCGCGATTCAAAACTATTTAGATGTCGCGCACAAGCCGTCGGCGCAACCAAGACCCTTGCGCCACTCAGATGAGCGCGCCAGCAGAAATCTAAGTCTTCGCCAAAAAACGAAATGTCCTGATTGAATCCGTTCAATTCGCGAAACAAATCCGAACGCACCAGCATGCAAGCCGAACTAACGAAAAAAACGTCACGCACCGCATCGTGTTGTTCTTGGTCGCGTTCGTTCTGCTCTATGAACGGGTCAATCTCGCCGCAACGGTCGATGCCAAAACCCACAGACTGCAGGAGCGCCGACTTCTCCCACTGCACCAGTTTTGGCCCGACAACTGCCGCATTCGAAATGAAAAGTTCCTGCACCAAAATCCGCACAGTATTTGCGTTCAAGACGACATCGTCGTGCATGATGCAAAAGAGACCCCCGTCACCTTCGACAACTCGTTGTAATTCATTTATCAGTCGCCCGAAACCAGGGTTTCCCTCCACGATTCTCACGACCGAATTGGGCAACGCCTCGTTAATTTTCTTTGCGAGCGAATTTGCATCGACCATATCAACGCCAGATTCGGTAACTTTCGTCGTCAAAAAAAATACATTGCTAATGTTCGAGTAATCCTGAATGGCAAGCCCAGCGAGCACCTCGTCAAACCAAGAGCCCGGCTCGTGCACGACCATGGCCGTAACGACAAGGGGTGCCGAAACCATATGACTTTGCGATTGATCTATTGACCCTTTTGCCTCATTGCTCACGATGCATCAAGACTACTAATTCGCGACTGACTACTAACCTTGAACTCAATGTCGCAACAGTCTGCTGATCCGTCGTTGTCGCCAGATCAAAAACGAAGCACGATTCCCGAGGGAACAATTTCGATCGGCATCGGTCTGTTGATTGCTGGCGTGACGATTTATATTTTTTTCAAAATTGGTCAGCAAGCACTCGGGCAAGAAAAGTTCAAGCCGCTCGTGTCACTGTGGTTCGTGATGTTCGCAATTGCGCCTGGTTTTTTCTTGCCAGTCGAGCAAGAACTCAGTCGCGCAGTCGCCCATCGTCGCGCGCTCGGTCAGGGCACGACCCCAGTCGTGAAGAAAGTTGCCCTGTTATGCACCATCATCGTTGCGCTCTTGGTCGCATTGATTCTCGGGCTATCACCAATAATCAACGAAAATCTTTTTGAAGGCCAAACCATCATCACCTTGAGTTTGGCGATCGCAATCGTCACCTACGGCCTGTTGTATTTCACCAAAGGGCTCTCGTCAGGTTTGGGCAAATTTTCTGCATACGGTTTCATGGTCGGATCTGACGGTGCGATTCGGGTCGTTGCATGCACCGCTCTGTTGATCGCTGGAGTCACCCAGTTATCGGCATATTCATTGATCATCGTCATCACACCAGTAATCGGCGTGTTGATTATCGTTCTCACAGGTCAGTTGCGCACCGAGCCAGGTCCACCGGCAACATGGTCAGAAATTACCGAGAACCTCGTCTGGCTTTTGGGTGGGTCAATTTTCGCCGCTGCGCTCGTCAATGCTGGACCAATCACCGTCGACCTGCTCGGCGACGAATCAGATGTCATCAGGGTTACTCAATTTGGCAACGCCGTACTTTTGACTCGAGTCCCGTTGTTTTTATTTCAGGCGGTTCAAGCGGCTTTGTTGCCGCGTCTAACCAGACTTGCTGCTCGCGGTGATCTAGAAGAATTCAAAGTCGGATTTCGCCGACTTGTGCAACTCGTTATAAGTGTCGGAATCGTCGGCACAATCGGCGCGTTTCTGGTCGGACCATTTTTCTTGGACTTGGTCTACGGCGGCGGAATCGATCGACGCACGCTTACGCTTCTTGCCCTAGCGAGTGGCGTCTACATGATGGCTTTGGCTATCGCCCAAGCAGTGATCGCCCTGCGCGGGCATCGCCATGTAGCCATTGGATGGCTTTTGGCATTCGCAAGTTACGTTGTTTGTGCTTGGACCGTCAGCCAAGACCTTTTTTTGCGCGTCGAGGTTGCACTAGTTGTCAGTTCATCCGTCGCACTGATCTACTTCGCGTTTGGACTAAAGGCTCAATTGCTCTATTTGGCGCGCTTGGTTTCGTAGTCGATGTCGTGTCGAACCATCATCTCGATTAGTTCGTTGAACCCGACCTTTGGTTGCCAGCCGAGTTTTGCTTTGGCTTTTGTGGCGTCACCAATAAGCAAGTCAACCTCTGCGGGTCTAAAAAACCGTTGGTCTTGACGAACATACTGTCGCCAATCTTTTAGATCAGCGGCGGCAAAGGCAACTTCGAGCAACTGTTCGATTGAGTGGGTTACGCCAGTCGCAACAACGAAGTCATCGGCCTTCGGTTGTTGCAGCATCAGCCACATCGCCTCGACATAATCGCCGGCATAGCCCCAGTCTCGCTTGGCCTCAAGGTTGCCGAGCACCAATTCGCTTTGCAGCCCAAGTTTGATTCGAGCAACCGAATTCGTGATCTTTCGGGTGACGAATTCGAGACCACGACGTGGTCCTTCATGGTTGAACAAAATTCCAGAGCAAGCGAACATGTCGTAGCTCTCGCGATAATTGACCGTGATGTCGTGGGCAAAAACTTTCGCCACGCCATACGGTGATCGCGGATGAAACGGTGTCATCTCTGTCTGCGGGGTTTCTCGCACCTTGCCAAACATTTCAGATGACGACGCCTGATAAAAACGAATCGGGTTCTTTCGCGCGCCACCGACCAATCGAATTGCCTCGAGCATCCGCAATACGCCAAGACCCGTGATGTTGCCGGTTAGTTCGGCCTGATTGAATGACATCGCAACGAACGAAATTGCGCCGAGGTTGTAGACCTCGTCGGGCTGCGACATTTCAAGCGCGCTGACGAGACTAGAAAAGTCTGCGAGATCACCAGGCACGAGTTGCACGAATGGAAACTCATCGCGGATCGATTCGGCTTTCGGGTTGTTCTGACCTTTGACAAGACCAAAAACTTCGTATCCTTTGGCATGCAAGAATTCGGCGAGATGTCGACCGTCTTGCCCTGTGATACCGGTGATCAGCGCTCTTGCCATAACGACCTTTAAATCTAGTGGCAATAACACTTGCAAGAGTCATGTGGCTAGTCGATTGACAAATCGTGCGCCGCAATTCGGCAAGCCGTACGCTCAATAGTTGTGATTGCCGAAAATCGTTCAATGTCGGTAGTTGTACTCGCAGGTGGCGTCGGAGCCGCTCGATTTTTGCGCGGGCTCGCCCAAATCATTGAACCCGAGTCAACCACTGTTTTGGTGAATACAGGTGATGACGCCGTAATGCACGGCCTGAATATCTCGCCCGACATCGACACAGTTATTTACACACTCGGCAACGCAATTGACGCACAACGAGGCTGGGGGCTGAGCAACGAATCATGGCGAGCCATGGAGTCGCTTCAGAAATATACAAATGTGCGTCCGAATGGCTCAATCGCCGCACCCGATTGGTTCAACCTCGGTGATCGAGATCTGGCTACGCACTTTTATAGAACGGCACGCCGAAGCGAAGGTGCAGATGCCTGGCAAATCACGCGCGAAATCGCAGCTGCATGGTCGGTTTCGCAACAAATTGTGCCCATGACCAACCAAGATGTTTTAACCGTCGTCGAACTCGCAGAAGACTGCGTTGCCGGAAACGCCGGCGAGAAAATCAGTTTCCAAGAATATTTCGTCAAATATAAACACAGTGTTGCGGTTAGGTCGATTAGTTTCGTCGGCATTGAAAGCGCCAAGCCAAATGCGCTGTCGCAGATCGACGATGCCGACGCAGTCGTGATCGCGCCGTCTAATCCAATTGTTTCAATCGGGCCGATTCGTGCACTTGCAGGTGTCGACGCATCACTCAGCAAGATCAGAGATCGAGTCGTCGCGATTTCGCCAATCGTTGGTGGTCATGCGATCAAAGGCCCCGCCGATCGCATGCTCAGCGAACTTGGTCATGAGTCATCGGCGCTCGGTGTCGCCCGAATGTATTCATCTATCGCCTCGACTCTTATCATTGACGATGTGGACGCAAACTTAAAGCCTGCAATTGAGTCTCTCGGCATGAAATGCGTCGTAACCAACACAATCATGTCTGACCCGAAAATTAGTGCGGCCCTTGCGCAAAGCGCACTCGCCGCATTAAAAACAAAATGAGCCGCCTAACGATCTGGGGCATTGAAGGCATCGGAGAAATCGCCGCGCAAGATCAACTCGGTGAAATAATTGCAGACAACTGCCGTCAAGAACCGAACGGTCCGTTGCTTGACAATGACATCTTGGTCGTTACCCAGAAGATTGTCTCGAAAGCAGAAGGTCGACTCGTGCCAATCGATGCTTCTGACCCGTTAAGTCATAAACATCTCGTAGAACGAGAGGCGGTTCGCATCGTGCGCCGTCGCGGTGATTTGATTATCACCGAAACAAAACACGGCTTTGTTTGTGCAAACAGTGGCATTGATCTTTCAAACATTGAACGTGGTTATGCGGCATTATTGCCGATCGACAGCGACAAATCAGCGCGACGAATTCGCGACATTGTTCGTGCCAAACACGGCGTCAATGTGGGCGTGATCATCAGCGACACCTTTGGTCGGCCATGGCGCAAGGGCTTGACCGATGTCGCAATCGGCATTGCCGGCGTTGCTGGCGTCGTTGACCTGCGAGGCACGCCAGACTCGTTGGGACGAATCATGCAGGTCACCGAGGTTGCGGTCGCCGACGAGTTAGCTAGCGCCGCCGAACTTGTGATGGGCAAGTCTTCTGGCATACCCGTTGCGGTTATTCGTGGTGTAGATGCAGATTGGTTTCGTGACTCAAAAATCAGCGAGCTGGTGCGACCACCCCAAGAAGATTTGTTTCGTTAAACGGTACGTCCGAGCAATTCGTCGACACCCGATTCGAGGGTTGTCCAGTGCGACCAACCGAGCTGAATTCTTGCGCGAGTCGTGTTGACAGCATTACGTTGCAAATCAGCAGTTCGTGCCGACTCATGTATTTCTTGCAGCGTCGTATCTCGACCAATCAATCGCCATAAGTCGTTGATTGTTGTCTGCACCCCAGTTCCGACATTGATAACGAGTCCGCCACCCTTATTGAACGCACGCGCCAAAGCGTCGACCGCGTCGTCAACGAACAAAAAATCTCTGGTCTGACGACCATTGCCACAAATAATCGGTGCGCTCTGATTAACAACAGCGTTGGCGAACGCCGCAACGACGCCATCAGTCGGGCGTTGTCGTGGGCCATAAACATTGGTCATTGCCAAGGCGGTGAATTCAACGTCGTAACTTTCTCGATACACGGTCAACAGGTCGATCAAAGTATTTGCCATCACATGGGCAACACCCATCGGCTCAGACTTGCGACCCTCTTTCACCGGCAGTTGGCGCGCCGGCACTTCGCCATAAATCAGACCAGCGGGCAAAGCCACTACTACTTTTTTCACAGCGAATCTGCGCGCCGCCTCGAGTACTGCGAGCAACAACGTTGCCGAGCGCAACATTTCATTTGTACGCGTCGCACCACTCGGCAATAGAGCAAGGTGATAGATCACACTCGGTCTTCGCAACGCGATTAAATCTGAAAACTCTGGCGCTGAAATGTCGAGATGATGAAATCTCAGCGTGCCACCCGCAGCTCGGGCCGCACCAAGATTTGCAAGCGATCCCACAGAGAGGTCGTCGACAACCTCAACGCTGTGGCCATCGGCCAACAATCGATCGACAAGGTGCGAACCGATAAAGCCTGCTCCACCGCAGACCAGCACGCCATTAACTTGTGCCATCAGAAGTTTTTAACTTGCATCTGGAACCTTGGCATCGCGCAATACCGCGCCAGATCTGACTTCTCCGTCAACGCCTACGAGACAAGAAGTCACCTGTGCAAAAGAACCGATGCGACCCATCACCGCACTATCAACGACAACCGCATCTTGGTCGACGCTAGAACCTTCGAGCAAAACTGATCGAATTATCTGTGCGTTCTCGCCCACCGTGCAGTTTCGACCGACGACGCTTTGAGTCACCATCGCAGATTTTGCAATTTGCGCGCTATTACTTACCGCCTCAACTTGATGGATGCTTTCACGCTGCAAAAGATCAATGTTCGCGCGAACATATGATTCGGGTCGTCCGGCGTCTATCCAATAATCAGAAGTCGCATAACCAAACAGTTGGCCGTCTCTCACCATTTCTGGAAATGTATTTCGCTCAATCGATAACGGCGCAACACCTGGCATGCGTTCAAGTGCTGAAACTTCAAACACGTATGTTCCACCATTTACATTGCGCGAATTCGTCTCGCCCGGGGAAGGTTTTTCAACAAAACGAAGAACTTTGCCTTGTGGGTTTGTTTCGACGACACCGTATTGCGACGGGTCTTCAACAGGCGTCAAATGAATTGTCGCTTGTGCACCGTTTGATTTGTGAAACTTCACGAGTGCCGAGATGTCGAGATCACACAAAACATCGCCGTTGGCGACTACGAACGACTCGTCGTGCTTGTGAATCTCGGCTTGTCGCGCGGCAAAACCAATTGCTCCAGCCGTGTCGAGCGGGCGATCTTCGACCGCATAAGTCAGTCTGACCCCCGCACAAACATTCGACGGAAACGCATCGAGAAACGGCTCGGGCTTGAAGCCCAAAGACAACACCGCGTCGCTCACCCCGCCACGCGCGAGAGATGCCATCAAGCGCTCAAGCAACGGCAAGTTCGCAATCGGTAACAACGGTTTCGGTGTCGCCAGCGTCAACGGTCGCAACCGTGTGCCAAAGCCACCAACTAGCACGACTGCGTGCACTTGTCGCTCTACTCCAATTTTTTGGCGTTAACCCGTGATCAACGGATCAAGGTCTGATGTCGTGATCGGCTGAGGCACCTCGACATCTTTGGCGACGAATGCCAAAGTGATCGCCATGCCGTTGCCGGTGAGACGAACATTGCCTAAATCGGCAATCGAAATTTTCGGTGACGAAATTTTTGAATCCCATACGACGACCTGCAGACTCGCATCTTTGTCTCCACACTTCGTTTCGGCTTCGGTAATTTTTTCGCCGTTGTTGAGAGATTCTGGAAACTCAATTGAATCGTTCGTCACGGTCAGACCGTAAAGTTCAAAAATAGTTTCAAGTTTGGCGCGACGCTCACCAGAAAGTACTTGTGGCTCCCAGCGCACGATGCCACTCGCTTCGATAAAAGCACCGGGCTTGACGGTCGAAATATCGGCGAGATCATCGGTCGCAGGCAGGTTGTCGATGAACGCGTCGCACTTATAAATGCCGAACGCCGAATAATAGGTTTGCGCAGCGGTATCTAATGCGCTGACTCGCTCTTGGCTTTGGCGAGCGTAGGCAATCAACCCAACACCGAGAACACAGACGACGAAAATAACCGTTGGAAACAAAGATCCGCCTTGAATGCGAACCTTGCGCCCCTTGCGATTTTTGCTGGCTTGGGCCAGGCGGGCGATTTTTTTCGCTGAAGATGAGTTAGCCACGAGCAAGAAATGCTACAGGCTTATCGCGAATACAAGGCTTCGTATCGTTGTGCGACCGACTGGGGTGAGGCGTGGCCTTGAACCCAGTTTCGCCCGCTCGCCCCCATTTCTTCAAGAGTTTTTCTGTCGCGCAACATGACGCTGATCGACGACACAAACGCATGCTGATTATCGGGCTCTACGCAAACCCCTGCATTTGCAGCCGCCAGAATTCGGGGTACCTCGGTATCAAGATCGATAGCCGCGATGATTGGTCGACCTGCGGCGAGTATCGAATAGGTTTTCGAAGGAACGCTCACAGAACCAAGCCCGCGACGTAGCGGCACGACGTGCAGATCACCGGTCGCCAGCACTTCACTCAGACGCGAAACATCTTGGTAGCCGCCGAACTTCACGTTGTTTAAGCCGCTGGCTTTTGCCTCAAGCGACTTTCGAGCAGCGCCTTCACCATTGATCACGAAAACAACTTCGGGCAATGCTCGAGCGGCTTCGAGCATCAGTTCTAACGACTGTGAGAAGCCCACATTTCCGGCGTACATTACGACCAGAGCATCGTCGATACCAAGTTCACGACGATAATTCGTCAAGCGTGACATTGGCACAATCGCCTCAGTGTCTACAAAATTTGGAATCACTTTGATGCGCCTGTGAAATTTTTGATCAAGTTTGCTCTGTACATTGTTCGCCAAATCATCAGACAAAAGCACAACTGAATCAGATCGCTGATAACTAACTCGCTCAAGCCAAGATGCCGCTGAGATTATTTTCTTGTTTGAGATTGCACCAGTCGCAATAGCAGCATCTGGAAACACATCTTGAATGTTGAATACAAGTTTTCCGCCGCGAAACAACTTCGTGTGCCAACCAATCAAGCCCAGCGTCAACGGTGGTGACATCGCCAAAATGCCGTCGACTCGGCGCCAAAATCTGCCGGCGAAAAGTGCCCGCAACCCGACGAAATAACTAAACAAGATAAAACCAAGTGCGCGACGAATCAGATTGCTTTTTGTCCGACCAGCAAAAGGCTGAACCCGGCTGATCGAACCCCACTGCGTTTTTTCGACACGCCAAAGCGCGCCCGCCCACCCCGCCTCAACTTGATGTTTGCGATACCACGGCAACGACGTGACGACGTGCAGTTCATGTCCGCGAGCGGCAAGTTCGTGAACAATGCGCGTCATCACCACGCCGGTCGGCGCCATATCTGGCTCAAAGTGCGGGCAAAGCACGAGCAGTCGCAATTTCTTTGTCATCACATTGCCGCGCGATAGGCCTGCGCCAAATCTCGGCCAGAGTTTGCAATTGAAAAATGCGTCGCACGAATCTTGCCCGCAGCAACCAAAGCGTCGCGTCGTGAATCGACAGTGTCGAGCGCGCCCGCCCACACGTCTAGATTGAGCGGCAAAACCAAACCGGCAGACGCAATTATTTCTGGCAAGGCGGCACAGTCACTGGCTATCACGGGCGTCTCGAGTTGCATCGCCTCAATCACCGGCGCACCGAAGCCCTCATACAAACTTGGAAACACCAACGCTTTGGCGAGTTTCAACAATCCGTCACGGTCTTCATCGACGACCCTGTCGAGGCGAATCACACGATCGTCTAAATTAAGCCGACGAACTTCACGCATGAACTCGATTTCTGCGCGACCTTTGCCGCCAGCGCAAACCAGAACTAGGTTCTTGTCAACCCAGTGAGTTTTCAATAGTTGCAACAAAAATTTGTGGTTCTTGTGCGGGTGCGTCACAGCCGGCAAAAACAAAACATCTCTGTTTTCAAGCCTGAACCTGCGTCGCAACTCTTGCTCGCTTGTCGCCGACTCGCCAAGTTGATCACCAATGCCATGACGTACGACTTTGACCTTGGCTGGTGACACCACAAACTTGTTGATCAACTTCTGTCGCACATACTCACTTGGCGTGCTGACGAGTGAAGCCCGGGCAATCGACCGCGGCACAACCTTGCTTAAGTATGCGAGCCGTGTGCGACTGAAGTTTTCTGGAAACGATAAATATTGCACATCATGGATCGTCAAAACGCTGCGGCGCCCAGCAAACAAAGGCATCGTGCCGCCACCGTGATGCATCAGATCGAATTTTCTCGCTTTGACCGCAAGCCAAGTTTGTTCGAGCAAGATTCGCAACACGCGATTGCCGCCGTGACGTGGAGCTTCGACACAGTCATAAAGTTCTGCCAATTGTCGATGATCTTTGGCGAAGCCAGCCTGCACAAATAGCGTCAATTCGAATTCGTTTAGATTTGCTTCATATAAACCGGTCAACTGACGCACCAAATATTCTTGCGAGCCACCCACCTGACCCGTGCGAAGCCACAGCAAATTGACGCCAACGCGAATTGTCATCGAACGACCCGTTCATAAACTTCGGCTGTTTTTGTTGCGGTTGCCTGCCATGTCATCTCATTGGCCCGTGCGAGACCAAGACGCGACAACTCGGATCGATGTCGTATCGCTTGCAACACACCGTCAGCGATGCCAGCAACGTCGAGTGGGTCGACCAAAACTGCCGCGTTTCCCGCGACTTCTTGGGTCGACGAGCCTTTGCTCGTAACCACGGGCGTGCCATAACTCATTGCTTCGAGAATCGGCAAACCGAAACCTTCCATTAACGACGGATAGCAAAGCACCTCGGCTGACGCGTATATCGCCCCCAGATCACTTGGTTGCACGAACCCAACAAAATGCACCCGAGACTTAACGCTGCTTGAAACTTCGGCGGCCTGAGAGACATCGCCCCAGCCAGTTGCACCAACCACCACCAGGTCGGGCACCGAGTCGCCGAGAGTTTCAAGTGCCGCAATAAGTTGCGACAAATTTTTTCGAGGCTCGAGCGTGCCGACGAACAGCAAATAATTTTCGGGCAACCGATAGCGGGTCTTGATCTGATCACGGGTCGTCATCACCATTGGCGCAGAAACTCCAAGAGGCACATGAGATAACCGATCTGGCGAAAAGCCGAACTCAGAACAATCTGCGAGCGTCGCCTGCGATGAGCAAAGCAACATGTCGGCACGCTTCAACAAAATTTTTAGACTACGTCTAAACACTGAGTTGCCGCGTCGACTAAAAAATTGCGGGAATTTCAAAAATGCAAGGTCATGAATCGTCGCAACCATTTTGGCATTTGTCGCAAACGGAATTATCGAGGTGCAATGCAACAAGTCAACTTTGCCCGTTGCGCGTTCGACCTTTGGCCGACCAAATCGCATTGACGCCTCATAAAGCGCCGGCCCACCAAGCGCGAGTTGATGAACGCTTATCGGTGGTTGAAATGCACTTTGTGGCGCCAAGTTGTGGCGACCGGCAAACCCCACGAGTTCGATGTCGCGGCGCAAACCCGGGAGAACCCGCGCAACCTCTAAGGCTGCGGTCGCAGTACCACCGGGCACGCGATGCCAGCACTGTTCCAAAGAGTAGGCCACACGCATTCCTTCTATTCTGCCCGTGTTGGCTTGATAATTGGTGCAAAGCCGTTGTGTATCTGCGCGAACCAAGCGCAGGGCTCGGGGTCGTACGATGTGATTAGCAGTATGAGCGCGAAAACTTCTTCATCAACATTCTGGAAGAACCGCACAGTTCTGGTCACTGGCGGAAACGGATTTCTCGGTCGCAATGTTGTCGAAGCATTCGCAACAGCCGGCGCGACGGTGATCGCCCCGACTCACAAGCAAGCAGACCTCACGGTGCCGGGCGTCGCGCTCGAATTATTCGCAAAACACAAGCCCAGTCATGTCGTGCACCTGGCGGCGCGAGTCGGTGGCATCGGCTACAACCAAGTTGCGCCAGCGCCGCTGTATCTCGACAATTTGTTGATGGGCACCCAGACAATTGAAGCCGCACGAATAGCCGGCGTTGAAAAAACAATTCTGCTCGGCACGGTATGCAGCTATCCGAAATTCACGCCTGTGCCGTTTCGTGAAGAGTCAATTTGGGACGGCTACCCAGAAGAGACGAACGCACCATACGGCATCGCCAAAAAAGCGCTGTTGGTGCACGCGCAAGTTAATGCCCAACAATACGGTCAGAAGTTTGCGTTCTTGATACCCACCAATTTGTTCGGTCCTGGCGACAAGTTTCATCCAGATGTTTCGCATGTCATACCTGCACTGATCAAAAAATGTGTCGAAGCCAAAGAACAGAGTCATGAAAAGATCGATGTTTGGGGCACGGGTTCTGCCAGCCGTGACTATTTATATGTCAAAGATGCAGCACGGGCAATTTTGTTGGCAAGCGAACTGCATGATTCAACCGAGCCACTCAATTTGGGCAATAACCGCGAGATCACAATTCGAGAAACAGCAGAAACGATTGCCCGCATCGTGGGCTTCACTGGCGAACTCGTCTGGGATTCTTCTCGCCCCGATGGCCAACCTCGGCGCCGAGTCGACGCCTCTCGCGCCGAGCGCGAGTTGGGTTGGCACGCATCGACCGATTTTGAGCACGGTCTTGCCGAAACGGTTAAGTGGTTTCTCGCAAATCGCCACGAAGCCTTAAAACTTCACGCATAATTTTGTGACATTTCCGCCACCTCAACTTCCGCCGCCGTTGCCTCGTGCGCAACAGTCTGCGACGCAGTCAGAACAGTCATCTCAATCACCGCAAAATCGGCGGGCGCCACGCAAACCCCGATCAGCGCGTCAGTCGAGACCAATTTTTCGCAGTTCGGCGAACAACACGCCCGTCACGAACGCAATCATCTCGATCAATGTGGGTCTTTATATATGGATGTCGCTTTCGGGTTTCGACAGAACATCTATAAATTTCGTCATCTCGCGGCAGTTTTTAGAACAGGGCGAGTGGTATCGATTGCTGAGTTGCGGCTTCGTTCACTTCGGAGTATTTCATGTGGCGATGAACATGTTGTTGGCCTATCAGCTCGGTCAGTTGTTTGAACACAAAATCGGCTCGCTGCGATTCGCTCTGCTTTATCTCACAGCACTTTTGGGCGGATCAGTTGGTGCGCTAATTATGAGCCCCGATGCGATCACAGGCGGTGCGTCTGGTGCCGTGTTCGGTCTGATGGCGGCGGCGGTAGTCGGTCTTCGACGCGATCGCATCAACCCGATGCAGACCGGCATCGGCATGACGTTCGTGTTGAATATCGTGATCACCCTCGTGATACCTGGCATCTCAATTGGTGGACACTTCGGCGGGGCGATCGCGGGGGCGATTTGCAGTCTGTTCTTGCTCAACCCGAGCAAAAGAACCATCTCGAAGCTTTTTGAAGTAATCGCACCAATTGCGATTTCAAGTGCGCTGATTTATCTGGCAGTCAGTTTCATAAACGCGTAACACCCGCTCGCTACGGTGAGCAAATGCTTCACACCATTACACAACTTTCAGATGTGCCAAGAGCACACCTCGACCCGATCACGACATTCGCAGAAAAACTAGGCGTGTTCGCACTTGCGCTTTCAAGACCTTTGCGCCACGAAACAATCGCCCTGTGCTGCGATCACCAGCAACGCGGTGTCGGCATTTTTGCCTTTGACTCAAAACTTAAACTCACCCAGATCATTGAGCGCATCATTGGTGCAGCGATCAACATCGACTCGGCTGCAACAATCTGCCTGCTCAGCGCACGGCAAGGCGCCGGCCGCGACTTTTCAGACACATCACAATTTTTTATGGCCAAAAATCGTTGTCAAGATGCGGGCCTTGTTTTAACCGATTGGTTTCTTGTCGCCAATGGCGACACTTACACGATTAATTAACTGTGGCAACCGCAGCCAGAGCCGCACCCGCCCATTTTTGGTGCGGGCATTGCTGGCACGGCCGAAGCATTGCTGCCACCGCCAACTGAGGCGAAAACAGACAGCAGTCGCACCGCATTTTCGTGACCCTGCGAACATTTGGCCGGCTCATTGGCAGCCGACATCGCACGTCGTTCTTCGAAAACTTCATCGCAGGTGCGGCAACGAAACTCATACATCGGCATGCATTGCAGTCTAGATGTTGTCGGTCATTCATTGCTAGAGCGAAATTCACCCGAAATTCAGTGATTAAATTAAGTGTGTTCTCTGTGCGATCGTCAACGACTCAGACCTCGCCCGACACAGTCGTCGAGCGACAAACAGAACATGTCTTGCAAACCGGAAAGCCGCTTGTTGCCCACATCGTCAAAACAGACAAAGACGAATCAGCGGCCGCAAAAGTGCTCGAAGCACGCATCAACGGCACACCACTAGAGGCACTGTGCGGCCATGTTTGGGTGCCTTCGCGAGATCCAAAGCAGTTGCCAATGTGTCAAGCGTGCAAAGAAATCTACGAAATGTATCGCGGCTTCAACGAAGAACTAAACGAACAGCCAGCAGAATAAAACCGAAAAATGCCTGACTTCAATTCGTTGGTTTCGTTTGCGATCGCATCAATTGCGTTGCTCGTGATCCCCGGACCAGCGGTCATTTATATCGTCAATCGCAGCGTCGCCAACGGTCGCTCAATCGGTCTCGCCTCGGTTCTTGGCCTCGAACTCGGCACTTTCATGCATGTCTTGGCCGCCACGGTTGGTTTATCGGCAATTTTGGCAACATCAGAAAACGCCTTCAACATAGTCAAATATCTTGGTGCGTCATATCTGGTGCTTGTTGGCTTGCGCACAATTTCGCGCCAACCCCAAGAAGTCGACTCATCGGCTGATGCGATGACAAAAGTGCAGGCGTTTCGTCAGGGCTTTATTATCAACACCCTGAACCCGAAAGTTGCGTTGTTTTTTCTTTCGTTTCTTCCGCAATTTATCGACCCCCAAAAATCGTCGAACGCACTGCAGTCATTGTTGCTCGGCGCCGTATTCGTGACTTGTGGGTTTGTCACAGACGGCATCTATGCGCTCACGGCCAGTTCGTTGCGTGAAACTCTGGTCAAAGGCAAGGCATTGCCGTTTATTCAGCGATATGTTGCGGGCGTCGTGTTCGTGTTGCTCGGCGTCGTAGCCGCATCAGCGAAAATCTCTTGAACTTACGCCACGCGTGGCGATTTTAAGTTCGCTCAAATGCTCGGCGATGATATTGATCACGCCTTGTGAAGACTCGATTTTTCCACGCACGAGCAACGCCGAAGCGTTGATCGCCTCGTGACGAAATCTTTTGAAACAACCTTGCGAAACTATGACATTGATCAAACCAGTTTCGTCTTCAAGGCTGAAAAATGTGACGCCTCGCGAAGTCGAAGGGCGCTGACGATGGGTGATCACCCCTCCGACAAATATTTTTGAACCGTTTTCAACCTTTGCCATGTCGCTGGCCACGACCACACCGAGTTGATTCAACTGGTTGCGCACAAACTGAGTGGGGTGACCATCGATAGAAATACCGGTTGACCAAAGATCGCAGATTGATTTTTCGATCGGCTGCATGCCCGGCAATTGGGGCGAATCGTTGCCGGTCGTCACGCCCGCCAATCGCTCGGGCCGACTTTGAATAACCGCACCCGCCGACCAGAGTGCGTCGCGGCGAGATATTTCGAAGCACTGCGAATATGCCCCGGATGTTGCCAAGGTTTCTATTTGCGACAAACTGAGTTGAGGCACGCGACGAACGAGGTCTTCCATGCTTGTGAATGGTCGCGCAACTTCGATTGCTTTTGCGAGATCATCACCGATGCCGCGCACGCTTGAAATGCCGAGACGCAAAGCAAAACCGCCGGCTGAGTTGTCGTGAGGCTCTAAAGTCGCCGTGGCTTTTGAAGCGTTCAAATCTGGGCTCAACACGACCACCCCATGGCGTTGTGCATCTTGCACGAGCGAATGTGGCGACCAAAAACCCATCGGCTGGGCGTTCAACAGCGCTGCATAAAAAGCCGTTGGCTCGTGAAACTTTATATAAGAAGATGCATAGACAAGATAAGCAAACGAAACCGAATGACTCTCTGGGAACCCGTAACTAGCGAACGCCTGCATTTTTTCAAAAATCTCGTCGGCAACCGCGCCGACGATTTTGTTTTGTGCCATGCCGTCATAAAGTCGCTGACGAAGTCGTTGCATGCGGGCATGCGAACGTTTTGAACCCATGGCTTGGCGCAACTCGTCGGCTTGGTTGGGGGTGAAGCCGGCGATGTCGATCGCCATTTGCATCAACTGCTCTTGAAACAACGGCACGCCCAGGGTTTTGCCCAAACTGTTTTCTAAAAGCGGATGCAAATATGTGACCGGTTCTTCGCCATTGCGCCGACGAATATATGGATGAACCGAGCCGCCCTGAATTGGACCAGGACGAATAAGCGCAACTTCGACAACCAAGTCGTAAAACCTTCGCGGCTTGAGTCGGGGCAGCGTGGCCATTTGGGCACGAGACTCAATCTGAAAAACACCCACGGTGTCGGCGCGACACAACATCGCATAAACCTCGTCTTCTTGCGGGATCATCGCCAGGTCGATTTGTTCGCCACGAAACTCGGCGATTAGATCGACTGCGTTGTGCAGGGCCGAAAGCATGCCCAAACCCAAAAGATCGAATTTGACGAGACCGATTGTGGCGCAATCATCTTTGTCCCATTGCAAAACACTGCGATCTTTCATGCGACCCCACT
>Ga0214917_10001578_pt1 | contig 29104 bp, 24 predicted proteins | sample LL_1208_BB_MetaG_FD_177983 | JGI IMG/M metagenome (GOLD analysis project Ga0214917, IMG submission 177983) | Freshwater microbial communities from Lake Lanier, Atlanta, Georgia, United States - LL_1208_BB | ecosystem: Environmental > Aquatic > Freshwater > Lake | place: USA: Georgia | collected... | reverse complement strand
GCAATAAGCAACAGAGTTCCAAGGATCGCGTGCGCAATTCCACCTTTACCGATGGGATCAAATATGGAAGTGCTGCGCATGGTTTGTGTTACATAAGCAAAGTTCAACCCTGCCACTCCTCGAGAAATTACAGCCCAAAGAATTGATGCAACTGCCATCATGACGATAACCGCACCGAGGATCGTCATCTTTTCGGCAAGGCCATTTCCTACGCCCTTCACGCCTGCTTTCCGCAAAACAAAGAGCGAATCGATTACTAACCATGCAAAGAAAAAGACGAAAAAGTAAGCGATCTTACCCTTCATAGGTGTGCCAGCAACGATTGCGAATGTCGTGAAGGCGGCTAACGAAAGGGATGCCAAGGTCATGGCGCGATCACGCGGTGTCGCAGCCCATGGCTTAATTGGTTTAACTGTTGCAGTGCTCATTTAACGACCCGATTTCACTGTCTTGGTAACAATGTAATTTGCAAAGAAATTAACGATAAGTGTAAGGATGAAGAGCACAAGGCCCGCCGCAATTAACGCACTAATTTCAGTTGCCCCAGCTTCACCGAATCGCTGAACGATGAGAGAAGCAACGTTTCCGCCTTGTGTAAAGAGAACCTGGAAGTTTGTGCGAAACACAATATTGAGAACTGAAAAGACAGCAACTGTCTCACCAAAGGCTCGTCCAAGTGCAAGCATGGAGCCACCAACGACACCATTTGCTCCGAAAGGAAGAACAACCGCGCGGATCATTCCCCACTTAGTTGCACCAAGGGCGTAAGCCGCCTGCACGCGATCCAGCGGTGTTTGTGAAAATACTTCGCGTGATACCGATGTGATGATCGGAATGATCATTACCGACAATACGATTCCAGCGATAAATGGTGATCTAGTAAAAATAGGTTCTGGAACATCAAAGATGTAAATCCACCCGAGCCACTTGTGAATGAGCTTGGCCCAATAGATTGCCATTGGCATCAAAACGAAATATCCCCAAAGACCATAAAGGATTGATGGGAAAGCTGCCATAAGATCAATGACCGTCACGAGGAAATTCTTTAGACGTGTTGGTGCGTAAAACGTTAGGTAGAGAGCAGTAAGTACCGCAAGTGGCACAGCGATGATGAGTGCAATGACGGAGATGACAACAGTGCCAACAAGCATTGCCTGCAATCCAAAGCTTGCTACTTCTTTTCCAGACTCGTCCAAAAATACATTCCACTCAAAACTGGTGATGAAACTCCATCCCTGTGCCTTGAGCGCGCCAAAACCTTTTAGAAATAGGAATAGCGCGATGAGCGCGAGAATAACGAGCGCTGAAAAACTAAAGGTCGTGACAACTCCACGGAAAATTTGATCAGAAACTCGAGGTTTGGTTGTAATTTCGCGAGGCTTTGGAATTACCTTTGTAGGAGCGTCAACTGACATGGGTGCATCCTTCATCGGATAGGCGGAAATGAAAAGGTAATTCGATGAACACCAGGTGAACTCATCCTGAATTCACGCCCGCTCGCCCTAACCCCCTAAACTCCCGTCTATGGCTACCGAACTCCCCCATCTGATCTGGATCGATTGCGAGATGACGGGGCTTTCCCTAGAAAAAGATGCACTCGTCGAGATCGCGGTCCTCGTCACCGACTCCGAGCTCAACGTCATCGGCGACGGCATCGACCTGGTCATCAAGGCAACGCCTGAGCAACTGGCCGGCATGAATGAGTTCGTCACCCAGATGCACACCGCCTCAGGCCTAATCACCGAAATCCCCAATGGCATCACGACCGAAGAAGCCGAAGATGCAATCCTGGCTTACCTCCAAGCAAGCGGCACCCAACTCGGCAAATCTCCCTTGGCCGGCAACTCAGTCTCTGTCGATCGCAACTTCATCGCCCGCGACATGCCACGCCTGAACGAATACCTGCACTATCGCACCGTCGATGTCTCAAGCATTAAAGAGTTAGCCCGCCGCTGGTATCCAAAGATCTACTTCGCAGCCCCAGCAAAGACTGGCAACCATCGTGCCCTTGGCGATATTCAAGATTCAATCGAAGAACTCAAGTACTACCGCAGCAGCGTCTTCATCGAGCCGCAAATTCAGGGGCAGAATCCACCTGCAGAGAAGGTAGACTAACCTCGCACAGCACATGGTGGGCGTAGCTCAGCTGGTAGAGCACTCGGTTGTGGTCCGAGATGTCGCGGGTTCGAGCCCCGTCGCTTACCCCAAGTTTTCCCTATATGAATTCCCAAGCACCACTCTAAAGAAAGTGCAATCCATATGATCTTCGATGTCGTCGTTGAAATTCCAGCAGGCTCACGCAACAAGTACGAGATCGACCACAACACTGGCGAAGTCCGCCTCGATCGCATGCTCTTTACCGCAACCCGCTTCCCACATGATTATGGATTTGTTAAGAACACACTCTCCAACGATGGCGATCCACTCGATGCGCTAATCATGTTGGATGAACCAACTTTCCCAGGCTGCGTTGTCTCTTGTCGCGTCATCGGAATGTTTCGCATGACCGATGAAAAAGGTGGCGACGACAAACTTCTCTGCGTCGCAGCTGGCGATATTCGCAAATCAAACCTTAACGATCTCGCCGATGTCCCAATCTATGAACTCGATGAAATCAAGCACTTCTTTGAAGTCTACAAAACTCTCGAACCAGGCAAAGAAGTACACGGCGGCGACTGGGTCGGCCACGATGCCGCAGAAGCAGAAATCAACGCTTCATATAAGCGCTACCAAGATAGCCACTAACTCAAACGAAATTCTTTAAATCTAAGAAGGCAACTTCTGTTTAGGACAAGCCGAAAGAATTCGCACCATCGCTTCTTTCTCCGGAGCAGTTACCCACAACGAATACTTCACCTTCACAGCAATCTGCTGTGCAACGTAAGCACATCTAAAACTCTTCAATGGCGGCAACCACGTCGCCGCATCCCCATCGCCCTTCTGAGAATTCAACCGCCCTTTAACTGCAAACAAATTCATCGGATCATTTGCAAAAGCTGTTCGTTGAACCACGCTTAACTTAAATGCCCCCGTCTGCCAGGCATTTGAAAGTGCAACAACATGATCAATCTGCACCTCCATGCTGCTCACAGCACCTCGCACAAAGTTGATCGTCTCCCCCGAATACCGATCCATCAAGATCCCACTTAAAACAACGCAATCTCGAGTCTTGGCTTTAAACACGATACTTGTCAGATCTCTCTTCAACATATCGTTTCTGGTATCACACCCATTGCGATCAACATCTGCCCATGTCTGCCCAAATTGCTCACGGCTATATCCAGTCTTTGCCGCTCGACCCTTCACCGGCAGCGATGAAAGAACCGACACCGCCGTAACCTCACTCGCCGCATCAAATGATCTCGCCTGAGCAGGCACCGACATTCCCGAGGCCAAAAACACCCAGAAAAGCCCTATGGCTACCCTGACCCCCCACCGACTCATCCCACAATCATTACGCGTGGCAAGTGGCAAAACAAGGTCAAACACACTGATAGGGTCTGCTCTGCGTTCAGAAGTTACGACTGATGTTCGCCCCGGGTTGTTAGCTCAGTTGGTAGAGCAGGTGACTCTTAATCACCGGGTCGGGGGTTCGAGTCCCTCACAACCCACTTTGGCGTCCGATTGGCTCTCATGCGTCTATATCATTTACACGAAACTGGGCGAGTGAGAATTGTCGGATCTTTTGGGTCATATTTTTACATCATGTTCGAACAAGTCCTCTGGTTGCTCCTGACATTGATAGTGATTCTTACTCACCAAAACTCTAGAATCTTTGCGAGTCCTGCTGAGTCATTTATCTCCAAGTTTAAAATATTTCTTTGTCGATCTGCTTCCCAGCGCATCGGACCAATCAAGTGCATATAACAGTTTACTAAGATGTCTAGCACCTGGAAAATATTTTAGTATTTTGAGTCGCTTTAAAATTCTAGGGTACCTGCCCGGCGTACGAGGTCGATAAACCCGAAAATCTACAGCGTTATCGTTAATGCCTAAATTATCAGTCGGTGAGGAAAGAAGTTTGGTTGCTTCGCGATTTACGTGAAATGCTGTCACTGATTCAAAACATTGGATTGACCAGACACGTCTATCGGGAGTACTAACTCCTGACCCGGAGAATCGCTGGTTGCATCGATCAATCATCTTTTTAGCGTATTCAATGAATGAGTAGCGACGACTTCCGAAACCTCTCATGTAAGAAGTGTGTGTATCCTCTACAATTAGGATGCCATGATCCCTGACCATGGGAAGTAGCATTTCCGTTGTGATGATCTGTTGTTCGTAAGTGTGCCCGCCGTCGTCAAGAACCACGTCAATTGGGCCTACCTGCCTAGTAAAATTTACCCAGAAGTTTTCATCACTTTGACTTCCTATGTAAATCTCAAACCCATGATCTTCCCACTTTTTTGCAGCGGGGTTGAGGTCCACACCAATGATTCTGGCTTTCGGCCCAAAAAATTCCCGCCACATGAAGAGAGATCCTCCAGATAGAATTCCGATCTCAACAAAAACAATCTCTTTGCCGACGTACTCAAGCAATAACTTGTCGTACACCTCAAAGTAAGTGGAATGCTTTGTGCTTCGATATGGGCTTTCAATGTAGGCTTTATAGCTTAAAGTCTTTTCCATTTGAGGCCTCCCGGTTACACTCAATTCGAATGAAATGCTAGCACGCCGCACCGCTTTCAAACGCATAATGCCCAGCAGCTCTTGTCATGCATTTGATTTCTTTACGAGATAACTCACGCTGGAATTAGTGAAACAACTCGTCTGACTTGTGATTGAGTCCCCTCACGGAAATCTAGAGAATCAAAGAGGTAAATGTCAGCCTACGAACAATGGGTGAGAACCATTTTGGAGTACGACTAATTCAACCGATTGCCATTCACTGAGAGTCTGGATACAATCAGTGACATGTCATGATGAAAAGTGGAGTGCATGAATCAAACTTATACTTTAGATTCTTCAAAACATGAACTTCTAAAGAATGAAATGCTAGAGGCAAAAATCGTCTGCGTAGTAGCAAATTATGGTTTCGCTGAAAATGCATCTCGCTTGAAGGCGGAAATGTCGAAGAGTTTTTTAACCTATCTCATCGACTCTTCATCACCCGTCACGCCTACGGGTACAGATGTTGTAATTCCAAATAATTACTATCCAGGACTTTTAAAAGCGGCAATCAAAATCGCTGAGTCAGGAGACTTCGAATGGCTCCTCTTTATTGCTTCCGACGTCGAGATTCCCGATCCAGTAAACTTTCAAATGCGAGTTTTGGAAGTTATTTGCGATTCTAAAATAGGAGTCTATAGTCCAACCGTAACAGCATCTTCTCGCACTGCATATCATTTGCTAGTCAATCAACCAACAGGTAGTCTGCGCGAGGTCGGTATGGTCGAGGGATTCATTTTTTTGACTCAAGTTAAACTTCTCGATTGTTTGAGCGTGCCGCTGGAAAAATCTAAATTCGGCTGGGCGTTTGACTTATTTCTTTGCTACAACGCATACGTTAACAATAAGGTTGTGATAGCGGATGACAGAAACATCGTCTATCATCCCAAATCAAAATCTCCAATTCACGAAGAGCTTGCTATGAAGGAAGCACTGGAACTGATCCCGAAACACGTATTTGAATGGAAAAGAAGCACTCAAGCCATATCTCGCTTACCGCGCGGTGTAAAGAAAGCTCTGACCTTTTTCGTAAATGCAAGTTTCTTGAAATTGAACCCGTGCAAATTTAGGGTGAGAAAGAAGTAGAGGTCTTTCTTTTTTCTGCGATTAATCCACTCTATTCATTTATATCACTCGGTATAAGTCACATTGGAGATTACAGTGAGTCAAGCACCTCTTGCTTGAATTGTTTCCAGCTGAACATCTCTTTAGGCTTACTGTCCTTGACTTTCTTTATTCTATTGCTTAGATACCCTGGAATAAAAAGTTGAGATCTCGAAATGCGCCCTTCGGGGAATCCTTTTTCCAATTGCTTGACCGCCTCTCCACTGCTTCCAAACCAAATTACTGGGGTGCCAGTGGCCAAGCTAGTGAGAGCAATGCCACTCGAATACGGTAGTTTGGCTGCGTAAAACACCGCTGTGCAATTTCCAATTGCCGTTTGAAGTTCTTTTTGAGTTGCAAATGGTAACTTATCGAAGTTTACATTCGGGAGTAATAGCATGAGTTTAAAAAAAATGTTAACAATTAGTGTAAGAAAGGCGGCAAACGGATTTCTGGTCCAAGTTTTATACTGAAGAAATGAAAAACTTGAAGATCGCCACATTCTTAGCCCCTGATAACCATAGCCCTTTATCACAACACTCACTTTTGGATTGAAAAGTGCTGCAATACAGACGTCGGACAGACCACGAGCCGAATTAAGTTTTCCAAAGAATCCGAGATACTCTGCATGCCCAGATTCGGCTTTTGGAAAACTCGGATGAAATTCAGGAAGTTTTCGGATCTTCGAATCTGCTAAATTGGGCGTTGTCGAGAAAGAATCAGACCAGACCCATAATTTTTTGCATCTCTCGTTTTGGCTGAATTCTTCCTCGAAATGATATCCCATACTTCCAGTGGAAAAACTCTTTGAAAAGGTGATTCCGGAAATAAAAAATGGTTTGGTACTTGATATTCCAAGTAGTTCTTCAATATGTTCAACAGGAACAACGGGTAGCCACATAAAAATGATGTGGAGCTCAGTGCCAGAATTTCGTGTGTGAAAATCATGGATATACTCGAGAGTTTTGTCGAAAAATCTGTTACCTTCGGGAACGGTTACGTAGGCAGATTTTTTAACTTGTTGCGAAGTCAATGAATCTTCCTGTTTCGCGTCTAATGCGCTGGGATTTAAAAATACAAAGTTAATTCCAGATTCCAAAAAAACTCGCCGAAAATTAGCAGACATTTGCCAATAGTGACCTATCTCGAATTTCGAAATGGAATCCACTAAAACCACGGTTCGATCAGGAGAATCAAGCATTATCAATACTCGGCGAATCTATAAACTCAATAGGACCCAAGAGTTGCAGTGGCGGAATTTGATTTTTCGGACTTGGCACATGATTCATTTCATTTATCTCTCTATCCGCCTTAATTGTTCCAGATTTTATAATTCATGGCAAACTAGCTACCAATCGGACACTAAACAATTCCGACATACTGGCTGTTTTCAAACACTACGAGCTTCGTAAGATTAGATTGTTTAACGGAACGCGAGATGCAATTTTTTTGAGTGCATGGCCGCAGAGCAAGTTACACTTCGCATACGGGCGAAGATCATCACCTGGTTGATGTGAGTCATGGTTCGCACTAGTACCCTGAAATTGATCCCTTCCTCATCAGTCTAGCTTTCTGTTATTTCTAGTCGATTGAAATCATTCGCCGAATTGCGCCAATCTGTCCAAACTTTCCACAACCGTTAATCTGGAATGTTAGTCGGGTTCAACAGAATTATAGAAAATTAGACAAAACGGTTATTAGTTGGCTGAAAATCGTGTCAGCGCAGCACTTGAAGGATCACCAATAAGAATTCCTTGGCGTGACTGTATAATTTGCACAAATTCTGCGGCTTCCAGCAAACTCTGATGGCTTCCCATGTCGAGCCAGGCGGTGCCAATTGGTAGAACTTCAACGGACAGTCGTCCGCGCTTCATATACTCTTTTATCGCATCGGTGATCTCAAGTTCCCCTCGAATACTTGGCTTTAGGTTTTTGCAGATGTCTACAATATCTTTGTCGAAAAAATAGAGCCCAGGAATAGCGAACTCTGACTTGGGTACAGCAGGCTTTTCTTCAATAGAAATTGGTTGACCTAATTCGTTGAGCTCAACAACCCCATACTGCTTTGGATCCTTCACCTTATACGCAAAGACTGTTGCGCCTTCTTTTGACCCTAAAAATTGCAGTTTTCTTCCCAGCCCCGTTCCATACAAAAGGTTGTCGCCCAAAATAAGGCAGAATCCTTCTCCACGCAAGAATTCCTCAGCAATTAGTGGGGCTTGAGCTAGCCCTGCTGGCTTTTCTTGATAGGCATAGTGGATCGAAATGCCAAATTGTCTACCATTACCTAGAAGCGACTCGAATGAGGGTCCATCTTCAGGGCGGGTAATTATCAGAACTTCCGTAACGCCCGATAGAATCAAGGTTGTCAGCGGGTAATAGATCATCGGTTTGTCGTACACAGGCAGGAGTTGCTTTGAAATTACTTTAGTAAGTGGATGTAATCTGGTGCCCGATCCACCCGCGAGAATGACCCCCTTCAACTTAGCCCACCGATAAAGCTAGAAATCAGGAGTAAATCAATGAATATCATGATCACTGGCGGTGCTGGATTCATTGGATCTCGATTCACTGAACTGTTGGTTTCTAAAGAAATTCCAAACAGGTTTTCTACCATCACCATAGTCGACAATCTGACTTATTCGGGTAATTTGTCGAACCTAGATTCGGTTTTTGCACATCCTGAAGTCTATTTCGAAAAGGTGGATATTTGCAACCAACCTGAAATTGAACGGGTAATGAAAGATCGTTCGATAGATGTAGTCGTAAATTTTGCCGCTGAGTCACATGTGGATAGGTCTATAGAGTCATCGTTCGACTTTCTGAACACTAATGTTATGGGCACTCAGAATTTATTAGACTCAGCCAAGCGTAATGGAGTAAAGCGCTTCCTACAGGTCTCTACAGATGAGGTTTACGGAGCAATTCCTTCAGGAAGTTGGGAAGAAGATGAACCGCTAAAGCCAAATTCACCCTATTCGGCAAGTAAAGCTGGTGCGGATCTATTGGTTCTGGCGTACGGGAAAACGTACGGAATGAATGTAGGCATCACCCGATGCTGCAACAATTACGGCCTGAGGCAATTCCCGGAAAAAATTATTCCATTATTTGTCTCAAACTTGATTGATGGTAAACGTGTTCCAATTTATGGTGATGGGAAACAAATTCGTGAATGGATTCATGTTGATGATCACTGTCGTGGAGTCGCCACCGTTCTTGAAAATGGTAAACCAGGTGAAATCTATAACATCGCTGGTGCTACTGAATTTGAAAATATAGAACTTGCAAAGAAAATTATTTCCTATTTTGGAAAGACCGAGGAGGAGACTTTCGATTTCGTTGCGGATCGCAAAGGACATGATGTTCGCTACTCTCTGACTGGAGCTAAAGTAAGAACAGAACTCGGATTTACTCCCCAAATCAATTTTGAGAGTGGCTTACGTGAAACGATAGATTGGTATGTAGCAAATGAATCATGGTGGAGACCATTGGTGAAAAAGTAGATGAGTGTTATTCTGCTTCTTGGCGGGAGTGGACTCCTAGGATCTGAATTCAAACGTCACCTAAAATTTAAAGATATCAGTTTTGCCTCACCAACTTCGTCCGATCTTGATATCAGAGACATGACTAAACTTCAGGAATTTGTTCGCAACATCAATCCACGCTGGATTGTTAATTGTGCAGCCTGGACCAACGTTGATGGTGCAGAAGAGTCATTTGAGGCGGCATTAGCGGTAAACGAAACCGCCGTGCAAAACATTGCTGAAGTCGCCAAACAGTTTGGTTGTCAAGTGATACACATTTCAACTGACTATGTTTTTGATGGAACATCAGTTGAGCCATACACTGAAGATACGGAAGTCAAACCACTTAATAAATATGGTGAATCAAAACTTCTTGGAGAAACAGTCCTACTATCAACCATCCCGCAAACGACGTACATCATTAGAACATCGTGGCTCTACGGAATTGAGGGTAAGAGTTTTGTCAAAACCCTGGTAACAAAGGCACTGATGAATCAATTCGTGCGAGTCGTTCATGATCAGGTAGGGAGCCCAACGAGCGCCAGAGATCTGGCCATGGCGATCGTTCTGCTGATGCAAAACCCGCCGGCAAACGGCGTTTATCACTTCTCAAATAAGGGTAGCTGCAGTTGGTATGAACTGGCATACTCGATCTATGAATTTGTCGGTGCTGACCCGCAACTGATTCAACCTATAGGTTCGATCAATCTTGACTTGAAAGCAAAAAGGCCTAGGTTTTCGGTGCTAAGTAAGGAAAAATGGGAGGCGACCGGAATTTCGATAATTCCAGAGTGGCAGGCTTCACTCAAATGTCTTTTGCCTGAAATAATTGAAGAAGTCCAACCGTTGGAGACATTATGACATTAAAAAAACTTGCTATTTCAGGTGCCTACATCGCAACTCACAAGGTCTTTCCGGATGAACGAGGGTTATTCAGGGAATGGTTTAGAGCTGAAGATCTGTCTAATATTGATGAGAGTTTCTCAGTTCAACAAGCGAATTTCTCGAAATCCAAGAAGTGGGTTATCAGGGGAATACATTATTCACTTGCACCGCAGGGACAATCTAAAATAGTGACCTGTGTGAGTGGCGAAATTACGGATGTTCTCGTTGATTTGCGCGTCGGCTCGCCAACCTTTTTGCGCGTCGAATATATCGAATTATCTGAGGGATCAGGAAATGTTGCGTACATACCTTCGGGCATAGGGCATGGATTTATCGTAAAAAGTGACTTTAGTTCTGTTGTGTATTTAACTTCAAGTGAGTTCCTGCCACAGTATGAACAGTCCATTTGCCCCACTGATCCAGAATTGGGAATAACGTGGCCCTTGCCTACTGGAGAACAAGGAATAATTTCAAAGAAAGATGAAGAAGCACAGACACTTTCTACGGCTAAATCGATGGAAAAGTTACCAATCTATGTAGGGAAGAATACATTCAAAGAATAGGAGAATCGTGACGAGTTAGAATTCGTAGAGTTTCGCCACTGACTTAGGAAAAAATATTCTTTCTACAGAGTGATTTACGCACTACACTTGAGTTTGACCAACAGTCTGTGATGCCTTTGGATGCTGGGTTCTAAATTTGTAATGCTTAATAGAAATTAGTCACATTCAAAAAAGCACGATTTAGCTAATTGAAGTGCCTCACATCCAATCAAAATCTTTGGTTACGTTAGATCCGTGTGCAGTGCAGCGATGAACTTGATTCCACTCTTTGGAATAGTAACTCCCCTCGAAATATTCAGAATATTTTTTTCGTGAATAACCATCGCCCAAGGAAATATGGGAGGAAAACACCATTTAACCCTCTCCTGTCTTGACAATTGTACGTGATCAACCTTATGTACTGTCTGGAAGGGATATTGGGTTGGATTCTCCAAAAAACTAGCAAACTGATTGTTTGGGAAAAACATAACTTTCAATCTCAATCTCAAGATGTCAATGTTCAGTCCAATTGGAAAGAGAATAACTGAATTCTTCTTGCATTCCTGTGCCGCCTTTTGAACATACCTCACGAAGCGAGGATGTATCCAATCATCCGAATCGAGGCGTGTCGTCAAAAGTTTTCGTTCTCTAACATTAGCCGGGAGCAGTGTTTGCCAATACAGGGGGTCGTGTTCAAAGGGAGAACTCCCAGCTACGAAAATTACTGTCGCCTGAGAAGTAATCAATGGCCGCAAATATTCTGTTTCATTTTCCAAAATTGACTTATCCATCAAAATTATCCAAGTAAAGTTAGAATCAGTTTGCGCATTAATTGCCGGAATCGTTATTCGCTCAAATAGCGTTCGCCTAGATCTCAACCAGTCGTCGCTTAAGGGTTTACCATCAAATGAAAGTGCATAACGAGTAAATATGACATGGGTAAACGGCCTTTTTTGTCCTTTTTTAATCCTCAGATGACGGCTAAGATTCAAGAATCCACCTCCTTCGGTAAAGAGCGCTTCGGACCCCATATTACTGAAATTCGACACACGTGTTTGAGATTACAGACATTCAAGAGGAATTCAAGTGCATTTCCACTATTTACTGCCACAGACGCCAAGTCTGTCCTAGATCACGCAAATGGCAGACTTTCGCTCCTATACACTTCCGCACAATTATGAATTTTCGGAAATCCAATCTCTCAACCTTAGGGTACTGATCCATCCAAGAAAAGATCTCTCATCATTTTCGCCCCAAGCAAAGAAAACTTTATCCCCACTAACCGCTATCGAATTACAAATCTCATATCCAAATCCCTTGAAAATAAAAGGTTTGCTGATCTTTTGCTTCTTCAACGACTTATCATGAATCACTAGATGTGATATGTGTATGGCCCGTAGGTTTGCCACATGAACCCTTAATCTAACAACTCTAATCAACAAATCTTTATCCAAGGAAATCAGATTACTTCCATTATGGAATGCGGGACCACTGGCAGGAAGTAGAATTTCCTCTTCTGCAATAAGAGAATTTTTATCCAATCGTACTAAAGACAACGGAAAAGTAGAGCGCAAAAATTGATGTGATTCCCTAGGTTGTGGAATGGGTACCCAATTCTTCTCGTACTTTCCGGACGCAGGAAAGTTTATTGGTGATATTGAATCTTTCAAAACGTCATAGAGAAAAAGCGAAAAATTTGGAACGGATGGATCCCTTGAGTGGGGCACGTGACGACCATGGAGCAGAATTAAATTTGAATCTTCACTCAGATATCTCGGGTCATCGAACTCAATTCTTCTTCCAAAACGGTCAACTATTCGATGGTGTGCGGGCCTCAACTCATTCAAATAGTGAATTACAATTGATGAGTTTGTAATGGATATCCTTTCAGCTGAAGTGTTTAACTGTAATTGCCCGATCCCGACTCCACTTTCAAAACCACTCAAAGGGGAAATGGCTTCACCGTGATCATTCGTTAATGGATTCATGATGTTGTTTGAGATACGCCAGGCAACAGTCATTAGGTCATGATCAAGGCGAATGCTGGGATTAAATTGTGCAAAATCCTTAATCGATGGAAAAGCAATTTCCTTGATTGTCTCCAATGGAAGTCTCAATGGATTCTCAACGCTATTTCGCGGTTTCCATGAAGAATTCAAAAACTTTTCACCCGCATCGACCTGTAACTTCCAGTAAGCCTGTCTACCAGACAAAATCATCTTTCCGGACTTAAGTAGTAATAAGAAAGGGGACGCGACCAAAATTATTTTGAAATATACTTTCGGGAAATGGAGTTGAATTAGACATTTCAACATTTCGGCAAGGCGGACGTTCATTCTCAATACGCAGATTTCTGGTACTTGAAACTTAGAATCACTCGTAAATCATATATCACCACTCACTTTTAGAGAAACTTTTTTGATCTAGTCAAGAGCGCAAAATTTCAGTAGTGAACTAACCTTAAGATTTATCCTCGAACGTTCAAAATACAACTATACGAATACTTAAAAGCCTGGTTATGGCTGACCTTAGAAATCAAGTCCATTTCCCGTGGAGCGTAGGGAACTGAATCAATTCTAGGTTAACTCACTTGACACCGAATTAACAGAGTAGGTTACTTTTCGATTGGATAGATTTAAGTTTGATCGCGATGCACTAAAGGATTTTCAAAATAGCGACAAACCCTGTGCTAAATTTAAATCATGGGGAAAGTGAAATTGGATACTCTTGAGTCTCTAGTTGGAAAGAAAGCACTCATTTTTTGTTCAGCTGGCGGTCATCTCAAAGAAGCTTTACTCATCTATCGTCAACTTCGATTATCTACAGACTCGATTTTTTTTACACATGAGAATGACCAATCAAAATCTCTTCTGAGTAACAATCATTATTACTTCGTTGTAAACGCAGGCACTCGCGATGTTTTGAATACTTTTAATGCGTCTCGACAGATACTTTCCAATGCTCAAAAAATTGATTTCGACATCGTTGTTTCAACTGGTGCTGCGATAGCACTTTCAGCACTTCCCTTATCTTTATTCCGACGTAAAGGCTTCTATTTTTTTGAGAGCCTAACGAGAATTAAGTCGCCAAGCTTAACTGGGAGAATTCTAGAATGGTTTCCTTTTGTTCGAAAGTTCTCAAGTAATTTTGGGCAATCCCGCAAATGTTGGAATAGCCATAAATCAATATTGGAAGAATTTCATCCTCAAGCAAAATGGGATGAAAAGAAAGAATCCATGAAGTTATTCATAACCCTTGGAACTCATTCACAGTATAGATTTGATCGATTGATCGAACTGGTTCTAAGTGTCTTAAAACCTGGAGATCTCGTTACGTGGCAGCTTGGCACAACAACTGGTCATGAACTTCCGGGAACAGTTCACAAACAATTGACTTCGGAAGAGTTTACAAGAATCGCAACCGATGCTGATGTGGTGATTACACACTGTGGAATAGGTACGGTGATAACGCTGTTGGAGTTGGGAATCAGCCCAATTGCAATTCCGCGGAATCCAAATTTTTTGGAACACATTGATGAACATCAAATTGAAGCTTTCGGTCTTTTCAAGAATGACTTGAATCTAATTCGTAATTCTATTGACAGTCTTTCGAGGAAAGATCTTGAAATTGCGAGTCGATATAGAAATTTTAGTTGAGGTTAAGATTGTTTTCCTGCTCATTCTTTGATGTGCGACATAAGTTCCTTGGAAAGCTGATTTTCTAAACAGTTGATCACGTTAGCTTTTCTCAATTTAGGCTGTGCTAATTTTACTCCTTTATTTGTAGAGCTGAAGGAATCCGCGAATTGGATGTCGGGTTAGGAATCTTAATCGTTCACGCTGAGTGGTTCTATGGGCGAGTAAGAGATCTTTCGAATACGGACCAGGATCCCTAGTTAGAAAACCAGCCAACATCCATACACTCCCGAGTAGATACGGAGGTCTAAAAATGTATCGAATCAGATGCAAAAGAAAGTATTCAGGGGCATAGCCCGTCCATTTGCACACTACTCCATTTCTATATCTCCCATGTAATTTACCCTGGGAGTGACCGATTGGGCGATTCAAGAAGAATTTTGCACTTGGAAAGACTTGTACTTTAAGCCCATTTTTTGAACAAAGAACTTCATCCATAACATCAAAGCCCGTCGCAATCGGGAGATTCCGTACCAATTGAAGTGCGCGAGATGAATACATCTTTACAGGTCCCGGAACGTAACTACTCTGTTCTTTGGACACACCTGCAATTATCCCGCCTAGAACGTCAGTTTCAGTGATAAATCCATCATTCAGATTCTCAAAATAGTCATGCGCGAGTGAGATATCTGCGTCTAGTTTCATTATGTAATCAAAGTCTTGGTTTTGCGCCAGACCGAAATCAACCCCGCTCCACCAAGCATAATAGGCCGCACCTTTAATAATCCTTCCGGAAGTTTTCACTTGATGGGTCGCAACAACGAAAGGAAGGCTTAGGCTTGAGATAACCTCTAGCGTGTTGTCGTCAGAATTGTCGTCCACGATTACCCACATTCCAATCAAATCTACTGACTGAAATCTCAGTGAATCTGCTAACTTTGGGAGGTTAAGTGCTTCATTTCGAGCGGGGGTTACAACTAAGATTCTTGGAGTTACCATTCTTTCGATCCCTCAGTTCCATTACTCAGTAACTCAACTTGCCTCGCGAATTCGGAAACTTCCCTCACTAGGTCACTGAATGGGCCTTGGCAGAATATTTTTCCATCTTTCAAATAGACAATTGAATCTACCCACTTTAACGTATTCAAACGATGAGTAATTAAAACAGTAGTTTTATTCTTGCGAAAGCTCTTTAAAACTTCCAAAATTTCATCTTCAGCTTGAGCGTCAAGAGCACTGGTAGATTCGTCGAAAATTAGTAAGTCTGAGTCTGCGTAGATAGCTCTTGCGATCCCTATTCTCTGAATTTGCCCTCCGCTCAAATTTGCACCCAGTTCTCCAAGCTCTTTTTCAAATCCTGCTTCGAGCCCATTGAAAACTTCCAGCAATCCAACTCGATTTAATGAATCTTTGGCTCTTTCTATGTTGATTTTAATAAGTGGAACACCAATCGCAACATTCTCAAAAACATTACCTTGCATAATTGTTACCTTTTGAGGAACATATGCAATTCTACCCGGCCATCTCTCTCCACAGTTGTCTGATGAATGGCCAGAAACCGATGAAGAGCCCTCACTTGGTCGCAAAAAACCAATCAAAACATCGACCAAAGTCGATTTTCCTGATCCACTGGTTCCGACAATAGCAATCGTCTCGCCTTGACTAATGCTTAAGGATACGTTTTGCAACACTAGCTTGTCTGGATTGGAGGGATAAGCAAAAGATAGATTTTGAGAAAAAACTTCGGGTGTAAATCTAGATGGAAGAATCTTGCTATTTCCGAGTGCTGAATCTAGTTCTTGATTCTGTTCCAACATCTCGAAAACGATATCAGTTTGAGAGCTCGCCTTCTGGAGAAGCGACGAATAATACTGGATTCGAAGTAAGGCAGGCACGATTCGACTCGAAGACAAAATGAACAGGGTAATGTTGAAAATCATTGCATCTGCACCCGACTGAAAAGTGGAGACAAGCGCAATCAATGCAATCCCAAGAAAAATTGCAATTTCATAAGAATACTTAGGCAACACAAGCGCAAACGAAATTCTAGCGTTTGCATCACTTCCTGTTCTTAGTGTTTTCTGAATTCGTGTCGTGTAATAGCCGTTTACACCCAAAGCGTACAGTTCTCTGGCACCAAAGAAGGCTTCTTGAATAAGACTTTTTGTAACCAGTTGAGAATCATACGCTTTCTTGAATGATTCGCGAGTCAAGCGCTTGATTACCTTATTCAAGAAAAAGAAAAGTAAGCAGAAGAAAACTACAGTTGGCAAGAATATAACTTTCGCTGCGAAAAATAAATTAATAACAATTACACAAACTAAAAATACATCTGCAAAAATGATTGCCGCAGGGTAGAGCGTATCCAAAACACTCAGTCGAGCCCCTTCATTTAACACATAAGTCACATCGTGCGATGAGTACTTACCGCTAGATAATTTACGGTTCTCAAATACAATTTTGATGATTTTCGAAACTACTTTGTCTGTTTCAGACGTAAGATTCTTTATGTTAAGATAATTGACTAATAGTCCCAGAACGCTTTTCCCGGTAAATAGCAGTACAACTAAAGTGAGCATTAGAGGAACATGATTACTGGTGAACTCACTAAGCGATTGAAAAATACCTTGATCTGCAGGCCCAACTGAGTTTTCATCTACAGAAAGCGATCGTGTGGACTGGGCCAAAATCAGTAGAAAGAAAGTAATTCCAAGTAGGTCAAGGGTCGACACTAAAGTCTGGAAGGCGATTGCTACGTTATATCGAAAGCGGGCTCTCTTGCTTAACGTGGAATGGCTTCGCTTCACTTGCCTCCAAATTTTCATACTTCAATTTACCATGACTCACAGAATGCTTGGTTCTTTGCCGTTACACTTTGGCTATGGGCGAGAAAAAAGTAAGGCGACGAGACGACATTGTCCTACTTCGAGGACTAGCAGTCTTGTTAGTTTGTTTGAATCACAATCTATTCCCTGGTTTTGGATTTGGTTTTATAGGCGTTGATATCTTCTTCGTTATATCTGGATATTTGATCACTAGTATGTTACTGCGCGAATATTTGTTTAGTGAATCCCACGAGAAAGGGATTCGGGGCTCAATAGCGTTAGTTAACTTTTATGCGAAGAGAATTCGTAGATTGATGCCGGCAGCGCTGGTAGTTTTGTTTGCCGTTAACGTAATTGCTTATCTAATTCTGAATTCTTCAGCATCAGATAAAGTTTTGAATGAATCTAAATGGGCAATTTTTCTAATGGCTAATGTCTATTTTTTGCGTTCCAGCTCGGACTATTTTAGTCTCAGCGCGGATCCATCATTGCTCCAACACTATTGGTCGCTCAGCGTTGAGGAGCAATTCTATTTTATTTGGCCATTTTTCTTTATGCTTGCCGCAACTTTTCATAGATTTCGGATTAAAGATAAATTCATTCGTTTCCACGTAAGACTGGTTTCCATGTTACTGGTTGTATCAATTTCTTCTCTGGTGATTCTGCAAATTAGTTTTCATCTAAATCCAACCCAGACATATTTTTCTAGTTTTGGAAGGTTTTGGGAAGTTGGAATCGGGGGAATTTTTGGGGTTCTTGCTCACACAAGGAAGAGCCTGAAGCAATATTCGACTTTTGAAAAATCTATACCCCTGGTTGGGGCCTTGATAATTAGTGCATTTTTCCTGAACTCTACTAATTGGGGCATTTTGATCATTGTGCCCGTACTTGCAACAGGTTTATTTCTCTATTTGGGTCAGCATGAGATCCAGTCGAAGCCCGACATATCTGTAATCGTAAAGTTTGCAAAAAGTGTTTTTCGTTTCCTTGGTCGCATTTCTTATTCTCTCTATCTTGTTCATTGGCCAGTTACTATCTTGGCTAAACATTTTGACTTCCTAGACAGTCTCATTCAAAAGTTTTGCGTTCTGGCAATTTCTATTTTTGTTGCAAATCTTCTTTGGAGGTATGTGGAGAATCCATTTCAACGCATTAGTGTTAAGAAATTTGCTTGGGATAAAAGTTTGTTTAACTCACTGATTACCAAAAAATCCAGACTATTTGCAATACTACTTTGCCTAGTTATTCCTTTGACTTTGGTTACATATCCTTCCTCAACGCGCTTATTTGTGGCGAAACAGAGTTCCACCGCATCCTTGTCTACTGATCCTGAATTGTTGAATTTTTCAGAATACCAGTTAGATTCTCCAGAAACTTTAAGCAAAGATTCCATCTGTGACACCCTGGATGCTGGGGATAGTGGCGTGACTTCATTGAGCCTTTCACGATTAGTCGAGAAACAAAAGTGCCTCCTCACAGAGTCTTTGACCCAGTCGCAGCTCACCGCTGAGGGGAGAGTGCACTTCGCTCGTTCAGTCACTGATATCAGTAGATTTGAGTCTCTCGGGTGTGCCGATCAAGACACAGTGCGCCCGCCAGACTGCGAAATCCAAAGAATGAATTCTAGAGAAAAGCATGTCGTGCTCGTTGGTGATTCAAAGATGAGCCAGTTTGCCCAATCATTTATTGATTACTTCGATTCTGACGGTTGGAAAGTCTCGGCATTTAACATGAATGGCTGCAATTTCTTGTCCCCACGCAATAATTTGAAAAGGAATTGTGTTTCCAGAACGCAGTGGGTCACGAATGAGGTGTCTAAGAATAGATTTGATTTGGTGATCGTGGCAGTCTATCCAGCTCAGAGAGATGCCGACGCATTGTCTCGCTTGGTCAAGATAACTGAATCTGCTAAAAAAACGATTCTACTGGGTTCATTTCCCAAAACTCAGAATCCAACGGATTGTATTCGAGTCGATTACACATACAACATAGATTGTTCCTACGTCGATAAGAGTGAAACACGGGCCTTTCTAAATGAGAAACAGTTCTACAACGGACTAATTTCGGACAAAATCAAGTTTATAGACGCAAGTAAATGGTCTTGCCTCGATACAGTTTGCCCAATTTCAGTTCGGGATGTTGTTCAAACTCGCGATGGGATTCATCTAACTTATACTTTCGTTCGTTCGATTGCACAGATCATTCGTCTCACCATTGATGAGTCCTTAGAATGAACTAATTTATTACCCTGCCGTTTATTAAACTCCTCATACTAAGCAAGTGCGCCTTAAGTAATAGCCGGTGGTTGGCACTCAAAGGACTCCCGACAAGGTGGCACAATACTCTAATCAACAAGGTAACAAACCGCCAGAATATGGCTCCGTAACTGGAGTTTCTTCGAATTACGACACTATAATTAGTGATGTCTTTAACTTTTCGGTGATTTAGGTAACGCTTAACAAATCTTTCTTCTTTCTCAATTTCCTGTATCCATGCCTCCTTAGCGAATCGAATGAAATAGCCCTTGGATCGCATCCTGAAGCAAAAATCTGTATCCTCACTACCAGAAGCATTGAAATGCAGATCAAAAAAAACATCTTCTAAATCCAGTTGGGGCATTGGAATCAACATGTTTGCTGTTGGTCCTTGTCTTACTAAACTTTCATTCTGGCGTTGGCGGTAAAGCTGAACGAACTGTGAGCGGTAAGAGTTCCTCATTTCTTCATCAGAGTGTGACGGGTAAACAGGTCCTACTACAATATCCAAGGGGAACTTTTCGTGAGTCGAAATCAGGTTTTGGAGCCACTCCAAAGTCGGAATTTGATCATCATCAATAAAAATTAGATTTGCTCGGTTTCCTACATACTCCAGGGCACGATTTCTTACCTTTGCATAACCTTTATTTGGCTCGAAAATGACTTGCACGGTGTTGTCAGAAGAAATGTTTAAGGTAGTGCTGTTTACAACTATCAAAATGTCAAATGACACTTGATCCCTTTCTTTGATTCTACAGAGGAGATTGATCATCCTGTTCAGGTTAGAATTTTCACCCATGGTACAAATTGCGACAACATACTTTTCATTAATTGGTTTCATTTCGCTCCCAGCCGGCACTTAGTAAGGTGATAAAAAATAAATAAGTCTGAATCGTGGGGTACTGAAGGTTAATGTAGGCTTCTGAAACGCCAGAGATCAAAATGCACGTAAGCAAGACTCTTTCCGTGAGCGTTAGATTTCCAAAATTTACGATTCCTCGTGCGAGAATAAGAAAAAATATGATTAACCCCACTAGTCCTGCTGAAAAAACTATCTCCAATACAGCATTATGGGCTGAGACAGAGAAAACACTTAAAAGTTGCGACTCTATCGCTCTAGATTGCCATCCCCATCCTAAGCCAAAGAGAGCACTGTTCTGATAAATCTCTTTTGATACCTGCCAAATTGAAGCTCGACCTGTGAGTCGATCGGGATCAAGGAAATCAATATAGTTGAAAAAAAACAAAAACAAGCTCGCGAGAATAAGTACGGTCAGTCCTTCGATTACCGCAGGAAATTCAATTAGTTTACGTCGTGAGTTTCTTAGCCGTTTGAAAATCAATGCACCTCCAAGAATGATTAAACCGGCCAAGACTCCGATGATTGCAGTTCTCGATCCGCTTTTGAACATGCAAAAAAGTGGAAAAAGCGAAAAGATCATAGTCCTTTTCTTTTGAATCAGTGCAAGGAATGAAATAGCAGCAGTCTGACCCAGCACATTCGGATGTGAGAATAAGCCAACATTTCTACCTGGAATTCCAATGTTCTCGAATAACACTGGATACCCCTCCGATGAAACATAAATGCCACTCGGATTGATTCTGAACAGAATTGCAAAAACCGAAATAAATATCAATACATTCACACTGAAAATAATCATTTTAAAAATGTGAGTATACATGGAGTTGTTTGTATTCACAATAAACATTATTAGTAGAAGTAGGGCGACATTTGGGGTCGCAACACCGCCATTGTTGATTGAAGAAAAAGTCCCGACTAAGTAAAGGAGAAAAGTTAAGAAAGTAAACTCAACTCCTCGAATCTTTGAAGAAAAAAACCTTTTATGATTACTTAAGAGAGAAAATCCAACAAGAAGAAAAATTGAGACCCTACTGTATCGAGCGAATTTTGAATCATAGAAAATGAAGTCCATCAAAACTGGAACTGCAACAATTGCGATAGTCCACAATGTTGCGTAAAGGCGATCACTCATGCCTGTTTCTAGACTTACATTTTTGCGGTTGGTGAGCACTGAGACATTATATGTTTGAACACGCAGGTATGAACAGAATCATTATTTGACTGCCGTGCTCTATTATGGGAGAGCTGCCCCGTACGGCTTTGCCTTGCGACTCAATTGGTTCATACTTCAATAGAAAAAATCTCAGATAATAGGTATATTGACGGAATGCGTATCGGCTTTGTATGCAATCAGAATTTAGCAAGATCTCAAGTTATGTGTCAGTATTTCTCTCAACAACTGCCTGACGATACTCTGACGTCATATGGCTTAATTGCGCAAGAAGGGTCGCCTCTCCCGAAGGTAATTAAATCTGTACTTGAAGAGTGGGGGTTAGACAGCGGTTCGCTCGTGGCCAAGAACGTGTTTAAGCATTTGAATGAATTGGTCGCATGCGATTTGATTTTTGCCATGAGCTCCTTCATAACTGAAACTTTGATTAGTTCAGGCTTTACTGGCCAGTTGATAAACATCGAGACTGAATCTGCGAGATTGGGGATTCAACTAAATGACCCACAACTTATGCCCCAGAAACGTTGTAGCTTCGAATTAGCCAAGTATCTTTTTGTTGCACAAGCGGCGATGCAGCGTGTGGCAATTAGGAATGGCAAAAAAACAATTAAGGCCATCATTCCCGAGAGCGAACGCTCTCTACTTAATGCTGCAAAAGTTGCACTCACGGAGCGAAAAGCTGAATCAGTAATTATTTATTCTGATTTTGTCGCCCCACAGAATGACTTATTTTTGAACTCGAATCTTCAAGTCTCAAAGATAATTTATTCGGCCAAACATAATTCATTCACGATTACGGATCCTGAAACCAATCCAATCGTCGTTATCCCTTCACATGCTGAGGTCGAGCCTTCAAAACTTTACTTGAGCAAGAGTTGGTTTGGGTTTAGGTCTGAGCTTTCGGGAAGAGATTTGATTCTGTTGACACCTCCCCTGGCGAGTGGGTCAACATTTCTGCATCAAAGTTTCCTCGCTGCTCTGTGCGCTGATGAAGTACAAATTGTTAGTTGAGCCACTCAAGGCCGAATTTTGTGTTTGATCAAGGTATCCCAATCCCTCCCGTGTAAAAACCGTACTTACTACTTAATGATCTGAGTCCTGAGCCTAACTAGTTGATACTTTATGAGCCTTAACGCTTGCACACCGATTGGTTTAGGAGGTGGATTATGGAACTAAAGCAGTATTGGAATCTCATCCTGAAGAATCTTTCAGCCATAATCGTGCTTTCAATTCTCGGAGCCTCTGTCGGCGTAGCAGTTTCCTTGATCTCGCCAAAATCTTACACAGCTGAATCGCAAATCTTTATTTCCACGCCAACGCCTGTAGTTGATATAACGGCGTTGCAACAAGGCTCAAGTTTTGCCCAACAAAGAGTTATCTCATACGCACGGGTGATTACCGGGCCAACGACTCTAGAGCCTGTTATTGATAAACTAAATCTGGACTTGACCTCGTCGCAGCTGGCATCGAAAATTGTAAGTTCAGCACCCTTGGGAACTGTCCTGATTAATATCAAGGTTTCTGATGTTTCCGGTGTGCGCGCGGCTGCTATTGCAAATGCTGTTGCAGTGCAGTTTGGAGAAACCGTTAAGACTCTCGAACTGCCGCAGTACGGAGAAAGTTCTGGAGTCAAGTCAACGTTGGTTAGAACAGCAGAAATTCCAGCAAGCCCGTCCTCGCCAAATACTAAATTTCTCATCCTCACAGGATTTCTTTTTGGTTTCGCAACAGGATGCCTTGTTGGAATAGTACGACAGATCTTTGACAGTACAGTAAAAAATGCGAATCATCTTTCAGGCCGCCCACTTCTCTCGACTATCCTTTTCGATCCAGACGCTAAAGAAAATCCTTTGCTGACACAAATTGGAAATTACTCTATTCGTGCAGAATCATTTAGACACTTGCGCACCGCACTAAAGTTCCCAAACGTGGGTAACGAATGTGAAGTCATAGCAGTCACTTCCGCATTCCCAGGTGAAGGAAAGACTACGACATCAATCAACCTAGCAATTACCTATGCACAAACAGGAATGAAGGTTGCTCTAGTTGAAGCGGATCTACGTAGACCTTCATTTAAGAAGTATATTGCATCAGATGAGGATCACACTTTGGGACTCATTGAAGTACTGAACCTCATTGAATCAGGGAAGTCTCCAAAACGTTACGAGGATCTTTTTCAAACTTTCGGCGACGCCGAAACCTGCTTTGAATGGCTTGCTTCAGGAGCGATCCCGCCTAATCCAGCCGAGAAACTTGATTCACCTTCAATGAATGAATTCATTGAAAGGCTCAAGCTTGAGTACGACATCGTGATTTTCGATACTCCTCCTGCGCTTCCCGTAACGGATGCAGCCATTCTATCAACCAAAGTTGATAGTGTGATTGTGGTAGCACGCGCGGGTGTAACTAAGCAATCTCATGTTGGTGGCGTCTTTGATATTTTGGACAACGTAAAAGCGCAAACTTTAGGTGTGGTTCTCAATATGGTTCCTCAACATGCACGGGGTGAAGAGTACGGATATGCTTACAATCGTTATGCTCCTAAGTCAAAGTATGGGTACAAATACGGGAATGGATATGGCTACGGAACAAGCGAGCCGTACGGTCCACTAGTCTTTCAAAGCAATTTGCCTTCCACTGGTGAGATGCGCGTGCCCTTAGAAGTTCGTCTCAAAGCCAAACTCACTAATCGCAAGAAGGTGAAAGCAGTTAAAGTCGTCGACGAGGTCACTCCTGTAATTTCTCAAACTCAAGTGGATAGCGAATTTGAGAAATTACTAGCTGAGATTAAGAAGAAGTAGTTAGTAAGAACCTTTTCCGCTCAGTACGGCTTTAAATGTTCGAGTTATCAGGATTAGATCTAGTGCGATAGACCATTCTTGGACATACTTGATGTCAAAGGCCATCCGCTCTTCCCATGTCGTATCTTTTCTACCCGACACCTGCCAGATACCCGTTAACCCAGGTTTAGCAATTTGTCGTCTGAAATGAAAATCCCCTAACTGCGGTGTTTCCTCAGGCAATATCGGGCGTGGACCAACTAGTGACATTGTTCCGATAAAAACGCACCACAGCTGTGGAAGTTCATCTAGAGAGAATCTGCGAATAATCCGCCCAACACGTGTAATGCGTGGGTCGTTCTTATACCTTTCCGCCATTTGCGCATCCGGGCGACCTAGAATTTCTAGTCGCTGGGCATCCGAACCCGGGCGCATGCTTCGAAACTTTGGAAATGAAAAAAGGGTTCCATTTTGACCGATTCGCTCTTGTGTATAGAGCAGTGGGCCCCGAGATTCAATCTTGATCATAAGAGCAATCAAGAGGTAAAACGGTGCTAGAAGGATGAGGGCCGGGATCACCAATGCAAGGTCAAATAGGCGCTTAATCACTCTCAAAGAGTCGCTGATCTGCGCCGAACCGATTGAGACCCACTTAAACCCATCAAAGTACGTTAGAGGCCCTTGGGAGGTCGCTAGACCTAGATTATCGAGGACCAAGAAGTCAGCACCAGATTGCTGAATTGCCCACATCAGTTGTTCAATCTTGGTCGCTTCAAAATTGTGAACATCGGCAAGGAGAACCTTAGAGTGTCGACCCAGCGTGATCTGAAATGTAACTTCATCAACCCACTTCTTGAAGGGCTTGGTGCCATTCGGGCTTGCGAGAAAACGGAGCTCAGCACCCTCGCGAGCGGCAAATTCAACGACTGCCTCATCTTCCTTGCCATCTTTTGTTATGACCAACCATCTTTCACTACCCTCTGGTGCGCGCAGCCTCTCTTCGACCACTCGTAGGAAGATCCACCGCAGAATCAAGTGCAGGATCGTGCCACCAACAAGACTAAAGAGAATAACGAAGCGAGAGATTTGAATCTTGAAGAGATAACTCGCTGATGAAAAGGCCAGAAAGGTCATGAAACTTGAACGCAGCAGTCTTCGATAGCCATCAATGTGGTTGTCCAGGATCTTTAGGTCCCAAGCCCCAAAGAGAGAGAGACAGCAAAGCCAAATGATCGGAAAGGCGATCAGCAATAGAAACTCTTTGACGTTGCTGCTTAAGGCAACATCCTCACCAATATGTCTCACCTCTACGGCGACGCCAGTCAGGGCAACGAGCAAAATAGACTCAAAAGCGATCAAATAATTGAGTAGGCGGCGCTTAACCAAAATTGATTCGGATGGCCGTAACTGCATGAGAGGGAACCCCGATGACGAAACTAGATGAATCTAAATTGTATTGCAGGGGTCAGAGCGGGAAATCACTGGTGTTGTAAAAACCGAAGATAGCGGGTTAGAAGGATTTAGGAGTTTTTACTTGTGGAAGTCCGGTGATAAAGGCCAAGGCAACGACCACTCCAACGCAATTACTCAAGAAATCTCGCATTGAACTGACTCGTCCAGGGATCTGTGATTGTGCTACTTCCGCCCCCGCCGAAGTAAGGCACGAAATTAGTGCAGCCCAGTAGCGGGATAAGGCAGGGTTTAGGAATAGGAGTGCAAGGAAGAAAGGGATAAAGAGCAGAAAGTTGAGGAATACTTCGGGCGGACCAGTGAGATAGAGAATTTCATGGAGTATTCTCAAAATGATGCTCGTTGGCGTCGTATCAATATCGATTGCCGTGTTTCGTGGAAGCAAGAGTCCCAGGAGAAGAACCGGGATGTAGAGCCCCAAAAGGAAAGCTAATGGCTTAACGCGAGGCATTGGTTGATCCTAGCGCAATATACTTTCGGGGCGACGAAGTTGTCTGTATGGCGTTAAGACTGGAGGCAGTCATGAGATTAAGTGATCTTGGTAAAAAGAGCCGGATTGTGGTTGCGGTTTCACTGGTTCTCGTTTTGGCTATCTCAATCTCTGCCTACAACGTCAGCGCGAATCTAAAGAACTACAGGTCTCTTCTGCAGAATGAAGCACCTGCTAGCGAGACTAAGAACTATGAAGAATCAGTCAGAAAGAACCTGCAGCTGGCTCTGAACATCTCGGGTGCGCCGGGTATCGCGCAGCTACTCGACCTTTTGGATCTTAATTTTTCATCGATCGAAAAAGAGCTTTTGTCTTCGGTAGAAATCGCGCCTGCAATCTTGGCTACTCCCCGGCCCTTGAAGTACTTAGTCGCTATTCAGAATAGCGCCGAGGCTAGAGGTACTGGTGGAATTCTTGGAGCCTATGCAATCGTCGAGTTCTATAAAGGTTCCATAAAAGTTGTCAAGACTGGATCTAATGAACCGCTCTATGGAACTTCTTTGAAGAAAATTCCTGTGAAAGTCCCTGATGAATTCTTAAGACTCTATGGACACAATCCTGCAATCATTCAAAACTCAAACCTGTCCCCCCACTTTCCTTACGGTGCAGAGATCTGGCTCGGGCTTTGGAAAAAGGAGTTTGGTGAAGATTTAGATGGTGTCATTGCAGTAGATTCAACTGCCCTTAGTTATGTGCTTCGATCCACTGGTCCGATTACCCTGGCTGATGGGGAGCAAATCACTTCGGATAATGTTGTCGCAGAGACTCTGAAGGTGGCTTATAAGCGATATGAGAATGACAACAAAGCTCGAAAGCAACATCTGGTTGACATCATGGATGCAGTGGCCGCAAAGTTGAATTCTGGGGGCTATTCAAAACTAAAGATGGCGCAAGCACTGCGTGATGGAATTATTGCAAATAGAATCCTTGTTTATTCAGCTGATCAAGAAGTTCAAGCGAAACTAGCGAAAGTTCGACTCGGCGGCTTTATGTCTACCGAACCCAATAATGAATTCCGTGCTGTTATCCAAAACATTGATGCTGGAAAGCTGGATTACTATCTTGATCGCTCGGTAGAAATTGAAACTCAATCCTGCGAGCGCGTAAGAGAGACTCAAGTAAGAGTCCGCGTCACAAATACTTTGAACGGTGCAGAAGGTTTATCAGCCTATGTATTAACTCGCGCAGATAAAGGAAAGCCTGTTTCCCTTGTTCCAGGGGCACACCGATTTAAGGTCTTTATTTACGGTCCGGTCAGCGCCAAATTGGTCAGTGTTTGGCGTGAAAACCGAATAGCAGATCTAGGTGGTGCATCTACAGAGCGTAAGCGCCCTATCTATGTTGTCGATGTGGACCTAGCACCGGGTGAAAGTGAAGAGCTCTTAGCAAATTTTAGTGGTGGCACGGGTAAGATTTCATTTATCGACCAACCGTTGGTTCGTGAGACCAGAGTTCGCATCTCTGACAACTGTTAAGAGGGTTTGTTTCCAATGAAGAGTGCTCTCCTGTATAGACGGATTGCAATCTCCGTTGCCTTGGGGCTCGTACTTCTCCTCCCGCAATTCCCCACTGCACCTGCAAATGCAGCGACTGTCTGCCTTGGCCCGGCTGCTTATCCCCCTGACCTTCCTGATTGCTTAAATCCTGTCGCACTTGCACAGGAAGAGCCCGTTAAGAAGGCAACAGAACAGCAGGCGGCTAAAATCAATGATGCAATTAACGAGGTTCTCAATGCTGTAGCGAATCCATCAGCTGTTGTGAGCGCTGCATCTGTTGCAAAAATTGAGGATGCAGTGAAAGCCGTCACCGCTGCTGCACAAGCAGCCCAGGAAAGTGCGAAAAAAGCTGCGGAGGTTGCGGACAAGGCTGTGGCTGTGGCAGAGGCGAAGGCTGAGCAGGCAACAGCCGCTGTTGCTAAAGCGACACAAGCGGTAGCACAGGCAGCCAAGGCTGAAGAGGCTGCCAAAGTTGCAACTCAGCAGGCGGCGGTTGCAACTCAGCAGGCGGCGGTTGCAACTCAGCGCGCAGAGGCTGCAACTCAGCAGGCAGAGGCTGCAACTCAGCAGGCGCAAGCGAGCGCACAGGAAGCAAATCGTGCAGTTCGCGAATACGAAGATGCGCTTGCTGCTGGGAGGTTGCGCGCTACTCCCCCGGTAACGGAAACAGTGACCTCCACAATCAACTCAGCCGAAGTGGGCACTGATGAAGTTTCAGAAAACCTGTCCCAGAAATTTACTGTAACTGGAGCGCTCTTGAATTTACCTGGAGGAGCGTCAATCAAATTTAAATCCGGGCCAATTGCAGATAGATTAAAAACCATAGCCGATGCCGCTGTTAAGAAGGCTGATTCCGACAAGGCTGCAGCTGAGAAAGCTGCTGCCGATGCCAAGGCAGCTGAGAAAGCTGCTGCCGATGCCAAGGCAGCTGCTGCCAAAGCGGCTGCTGAAGCTAAGGCCCAAACAGTTGAAGCCGAAAAGGCGGCTGCTGAAGCTAAGGCCCAAACAGCCGTAGCCGAAAAACTTAAACTCGATGCTGCAGCAGCGCAAGAAATTGCAGCAAAGGCACTAGCAGATGCAAGTGCGAAAGACATAGCGGCCAAAGCAGCACTTAAGATCGCAGCCGATTCACGGAAAAAGTTGGCAGCTTTGAGGGCGAAAATCTCTAGTAGCGGTAAGGCAACATCCGAAATTGGTACGACTTCTGACTCAACAGGGCCGGTACCAACTCAAGAGTTGGCAAAGCCAAACGAAAGTGAGGCTGCGGTATCATCTTCAGGAAAGAGTAATCAGTCACAGCTTGGCATACTCGCGCTAATCGCCCTCTTTGTTGGCGCTTTCTCGGTGATCGGTTATCGGAGAAAACGGGCAAAAAGGTCTGGAACGCAGAATAAACA
>Ga0214917_10001577_pt1 | contig 29110 bp, 27 predicted proteins | sample LL_1208_BB_MetaG_FD_177983 | JGI IMG/M metagenome (GOLD analysis project Ga0214917, IMG submission 177983) | Freshwater microbial communities from Lake Lanier, Atlanta, Georgia, United States - LL_1208_BB | ecosystem: Environmental > Aquatic > Freshwater > Lake | place: USA: Georgia | collected... | reverse complement strand
CTCCAATTGAGAAAAGTATTGTATGAAATGAAACGAACGTCTCGAAAAACCAAATAAAAATTACACTCTTCCAAAATCGTCTTCGTAACGGATAATATCATCTTCTCCTAAATATCCGCCAATCTGGGTTTCAGTAAATTCTAATAAAGATTCGCCAATGTTTTCGATTCGATGAATCGTTTTGCATGGTATATAAACATGTTCACCTCCTCTCATTACGGTAGTTGAATCGCCACATTGAACATTTGCTAAACCACTTACGATGACCCAATGTTCACAACGGAAATTATGTGATTGTAATGACAATCTTTTTCCTGGATAAACGGTAATCAATTTCATTTTATATTCACTATAGTCATTACCATAGACGTTTATATACCAGCCCCATGGTCGAAAAACCTTGGTATGTAGAACGGCTTCTTCTCTCTTGTCTTGTTTTAATTTGTCGACCACTTTTTTTACATCTTGGGTAGTATCTTTATTACATACTAAAATAGCGTCATCGGTTTGAACAATGACGAGATTTTCGACACCGACTGTGGCGACTAGAGCAGTTTGAGAATCAATATAGCAGTTTTTGGTATTTATAGAAATACAATCTCCCAATTCGACATTGTTGTTTTCGTTTTTGTCCATTTCATCATAGAGAGCCGAATATGAACCAATATCATTCCAATACCAATTATATGGGATAGTAATACGGCCTATCGACGACGTGCTGTCTTTACATAAATGTTCCATGATTGCATAATCTACTGAAATGGCGCGAATATTTATGAAAGAATCTGCATCTAATAAAAAAGAGGGTGTATTTACGTTACTTTTCGACATTGTCTCTCGACAACCTTCTAAAATATCGGGGGCGTAATTCGTAAAACACTGAATCATATTTGCATTTTTGAAAATAAATACTCCGGCATTCCATAAATAATTACCCGAAGATACGTAGGTTTTTGCCGTTTCATATGCGGGTTTTTCTACAAATTGTTCGGTAATAAATGTCTTCTTCTCAAATTTTATATATCCATAACCGGTTTCAATACGAGAAGGTTTTATACCAAATGTGATGATTGAATTCTTGGTATATTCTAATGAATCGATATAACATTTCGCGAATGCATCATCGTTAAATATATGGTCACTTGGAATAATACAAGTAATATCTTCTGGTTTTCCTAAAAGAGCCGAAATACAAACCGCCGGTCCCGAATCTCTCCCTTTTGGCTCGCTAATGATTGAAATGGGTATATTTGATAAATTGATTTCGCTAATTTGGGTTTCAATAATATGGGCATGTTCTTTATTGCAAATAATAAATATTCGCATATTTTCAATGTGGGTAAAATGGTCAATAGTATATTTGACCCTTAATAATGTATTTTGGAGCATAGTAAATAGATTGGTTAAATGTAATAATTGTTTGGGTAGTTTTTCTCTCGATTTTGGCCAAAGTCGGGAACCAGACCCTCCACACAAGATTACAAAATTCATAATAAATATTTTTGTTATATTTATTATGAAAGTGAAACGAAAACCCCCCTTCTAATTATTTTATTGTATTTTCTACATTTTCGACATTATCAAGATGGAATATACGATTATGAATAATATATACACTCGATACACTCAATAAACCAATATCAATAGCACTTCGGGCTAACATTGGAGTATTATCAATTTCTATACAATATTTTATCCATAAAGAAGAGGATACTATATTCAATATGCAAAAATAGAGCGAATATATATTGGTCGATTTTTTAGTGTATAGTAGATACATGAAAATAAATCTTGCTAAAATGGATATGCTTGTGGCGGTGTATGGAAATGTATCTGTGTTCATATTTTATGTATAAAAATAAAAATCTTTATATGATTACACGTATAATTGATGTAGTATATTTGCAAGTGCAGACCCCCTGAATGTGTCAAATTATTAGGGGACATTTTTTAATTCTTCAATTGCTATCATTTCACATTTTTTTGAACACACGAATATTCTTTTCATAATATATACAACATCATCTCTTGGTTTATCATATAGATAAGCATTACATATATAACATGTTACATTCAATGAACGAATCACTTTAAACACTGGTTCCATCTTGGGTCTATGTTCAACATTAAACTCATGAATAATGTCTTGTATTTCTTTTGGTAATAATAATATTTTAGATGATATATTTTCCATGTTAATTTGATTCAATTGATTTGTATTTTATGTATAAAAATCAATTTTTTATAAATCGGCGTTTAAATTACCAAGGGTGTAAATGATGATTTAGTAAAAATAAATAGGTCAACGATAAAATATAAGGCAATATATATATAAATGAGTTCGAATCGTTGGGGTATACCAGATAATAAGTTAGCAGAAATAACAAAAGAATATCATAACTTTAGTAATAATGAGAAACGGCCATTTACTAGCTTGTTTGAATATATTGAATCCAAAGCAGTTGAGTGGAAACTGAATAATTCTTCTCAAATTAAGGTTGATTCAAATGGTAGACCACTCTCGGCTGAAAGACCTAGACCAGGAGGTAGTAAGAAATCAAATAAATCAAAGAAAACAAAGAAATCAAATAAATCAAAGAAATCAAAGAAAGTAAAGAAATCGAAGAAAGCAAATAAATCAAAGAAATCAAAGAAATAAAATCACATTGCACAATTTTATAATTATACTTTTTCTGCATAATTATAAAAAAATAGGTCCACTATTTGGTTAACCTACTAAAATCCCATATTATAATCATCGTCGCAAATTTTGTCTTCGCGTTGTTTAATATTTGCAATATTATTTTGAATGACAATATTTGATTTTGAACACACATCATTTTTATTTTCACCGACCTTGAACATTTTTTCGATTTCATCATTTGTGTTTGTGATATCGAGTTGTGCATCGGTCAATTTTTCGGTTTCCTTCATATCCAATACTAAATTGAAGGCGTTTGTTCCATAATATCCAACTTGACCCATCATGACATTCGCCGAAACACCACGCATATGGTCGAAATCGGCATGTCTAGCAGCATTTAAGAATACTTCTGTATGGACTTCAAAAGTGCCTTTTGCAATAGGACCAATATCGTCATTCAAGATACCTGAACGGAATATAGAAACCATATCTTTTGTAGAAGTCATACGGTCACATAATAAACTTACGTGGTGATAATTGATATATACATCACTAAATTCCATCACCTCAACCAATTCATTGTATATGACTTGTCTAGCCGCTTCAATACCCAATACATCGAATATTTCTTTGATATCATTACTATATGTTCGGGTATGGTCGATGAAATCAAGTGAAAGGGTTTCCATTAAATTTGAACCAGTCGTGTCTAATACCCAGACATCTTTTCTTACATATTTACCATCTTCTTTGATTACCATATTTTGCAATTTTCGCGGAAGAACGTTTTCAATTCCATTGACACCTCTTAATACAATATTATTTAATAAGGTGTCTTGGAAATTTTTCAATAAATATATATCGTCAGATTGGTCAAGTGGGTCGAGTTCAATCTTGTCACTAACGCCTTTTGATTTTTTCGATTTGAATACATTACTGTTCATACGAATACGGAATACTAATTTATCATTGTTGTAGTCAGAGTATACACATGATATTTCATTACCGTAATAACTATTTTTAATTGCAAAATGGATATCATCCATCGTGATATTTTTATCTAGTAAAATTTCGGGGTCCATTTCCATACGAATAATCCATTTGGATTTCACTGGAACCGCTTCTTCTTCTTCATTATTGCATTCATTGACCATGTTTTCAAATTCATAATATTGTTCCAAGAGAAGTTTGTCTTCTTCAATGAAAGTGGCGGTTTCATTTGGGTCAAAACATATTTGTATTGATTTTACAACATCAACTAATTTAGTATGTTCCATCATATTGGCAAATTGGGCAGCGCGGTCTTGTTCTAATTCGTCTAAAGGTTTTAGATGAACAGTTAATGACGGATTTTTTGGATTTTTGGTCAATCTCAAAATTTCTTCAATTCTTGGCACACCACGAGTCACATTCGATTTGGATGCGACTCCAGATAAATGAAATGTGTCGGCACAACATACACCATTCATGCAGTCAAAGTTTCGCGTATCTTCAACAGTTAAGTCGTATGCATATTTTGTTGTATTGGCAACTTCTTCAATTGATATAATTTCATCAAATTCCAAATCCATCATCATTTCATTTCTATTTTCAAAAACAGTTTTTCCATTTATAATATTTGGTAATACAAGATTATCTCTACAATATTCTAATTTAAATTCTTTTTCTCTTAATAATAAGATTTTATCTTGTTTATATTTAATTGTAAGATTAAGTAATTTTGCTAATTTATTACATTGCTGATTTGCAACGCGTAAATTGTAACCTTGATGAATATTTTCCAATTTTGTAACATATGTAGGAAATACAACACATTTGTTAGGGGTTTTACATTTATAAATTTTTGCAGTAACCCCCAATTGTTTCATCATAATTTGCACATTTAATAGTAAATTGTAAGAAGTAGAATATGCATTTATAGAATTATCTTTGTTGTAATTAACATTACCATCGCCGCTAATATAAGCATCCAAAAACCCACATATACATTGTTTATTTGAAAATACTATTTTGTCGGAGACATATTTATTATGGCTTAATTTACCACAAAGGTTATCTACAATATTACATAGAATTGTTGAATAAATACGAATATCTTTACTGGTCCACCCATCTTTACCTTTATTATTATGAGTATAATTTTTTGTAGTTAAATTGAATTTTTTACAAATTCTTAAAATAGGTTTATAATATTCTTCATCAATATTTGCAATTGACATTTGATGTTTCGTCATACAACCTTCTGCACAATATGCTCCTAATAAATATCCAAAGTCATAATCTAGTTCTAATTTATCAGGTATTTTATAATTAGATATACTGTTTGTTTTTGTATATACAAATCCTGGTTCATATACTATTTTTTGATTTTTACCACAAGTTTTCTTTAAATATGAATATGCACTATCACTTCTTTTATATGGAATTGTGAATGTCTTATTTGAGTGTTTTGACCACCATTGATGTTCGTCTACAACATTACAAGCTTTTTCAATTTCAGTTCCATAAATATATTTAGTAGGTGGTAATATTTCTTTCAAATCTAATTCAAAAGTTTCTGTATATTCTAATGTTTTTCTTGATACTGGTAAATAATCGCCTACTTTTAATTCACTTCCATTTACTCCAATAATTTTACCGTCGACTAATTGTAAGAACGATTTTGCTTTTGTTGCAACTACTTCACGACAACCTTTTGTGGTAATTTTTAACATTGTATTGGTTCCATCTTCGTTAATAACCGGGTGTTGTGTAACTGCTTCAATACGTCTCCATACAGTTTGACCATCTTCTGTTGCGCCGGGAACCTCATAATATTCAGTTTGTATATCAAGTTCAGCATATGTAGTATCTTTGTCTTTCATATAGTCAATTTTAGAAGATTTTGATATTTGTTCTTTTATAAAATCACCAATTTGCACTTTTTTGATTTCATTTTTAGAATTACGAACAACAATTTCAGTTTCGTATATGACTGAATTCAACGTAAGTTGTGTAGTTGGTTCACCAATACTTTGACCGGCAATGACTCCAACCATTTCACCTGGATGAACAATTGCTTGTTTGTATTTTAAAACGACGGTTTCTAGTAATACTTCCAATGCTTTACGGTGAAATCGTTTGTTTACTAATAATTCGCGAGGTGACAAATAATAATAATACATGATTTCGAAAAGTTTTGTTGGAGGGACATAGTGCAATTCTTTGATTTTGTCTAAATAGATTTCAATCAGTTGGAATGCTTCTAACGGAGTAATATCGACCGTTGAATTTGCATTCAAATTAAGTTGTCCTTGCACGTTTGTTATTAGATTTTGGAAAGCAACTGGAATTTTAATACCGTTTTCATTTTTATATTTGAAAATGAGTTTTACGATGTCTTCACGACCCGCTAACATTTTTTCAATATATTTTTTACATATCTCCTTACTTTCACCTCGTTGTTTTTTCATACGGGTAATTGTTCCCTTGCTGTATATTTCGAGTAAATTCGTATCGTGGTCATTTAATCCAAGAATGTCGTAGTGCATATAAATGTCTTCAATGCTCATGCCGACCAAAGGAATGACTTGGTTTTCAACACGGGTAGAATCAAATCCGTCATCACCATATGCGAATTGGATAATTTTACCTTTACTATTTCTCACGGTCATATCATATTCTACTTTCAAATCTTCAAGACCTTTGATTAATCTACGTTGAATATACCCGGTTTGTGATGTATCACGAACTTGTAAACCATTGGCTAAACCAAAGTTCAGGGTAGATGGAATTGTCAAATCATATACTTTTGGATGTTTTTCTACACCAATTATATTTATTTCAACAATTTTGTCTAAAACAACATTATTGTAGGTATCGAAATTACGATGTGATGTTCCCCATTTGATTTTTTTCATTTTTGAGTTTTTCGTTTCTTCAATGAGAGATACGTTTTCCGCGAATATCTTTCCCCATTGAGCGCGTATAGATAGACGATAACTTGGTTTGATATTTTGTGTATTTAAATTATTCGATTTTGTTTGTGATTTTGATACTTTTCCAAATATTCCTAAACGAGAACATAACATAGCAATATCTTCAATCAATCGTTTTGATGCAGAACCTACATCGATTGAATTTTTTGATATGGTTCCGTCGCCAGAGTAATATCCATTTAACAATCCAATAATGAATGATTCAGGAGCAATATATGCTTCGACTGGAACATGTTTATTTTCTGCTCCGTGTCCAACTAATTTTGTCAAGAATTTTTCAAATACACATGAGTTACCAGTAACTGTTGTAGTGACTCCACCAATTTTATTTACTCGTGTTCTTTCGGTATAAGCGATAGAATGTTTATCAAACCAATACTTTACAAAAGAACGTATTTTTTCATCATTGTTTGTAATGGTAATATGACTGTTGTGGCAATTTCCTTCTGCTAAGAATAACCCAATAAATATACCGTTTTCTTCATTTAATTCGAATAATTCTGGTATAGCCGTCATTTTACGGCATCCATTGTATGGGTATATAAATCCATTTTTTATATTGTCAATGTTAGAACGAATACCGGTGCGTTGTAATGATGACTTTTTTGAATATGGTAAGGTGAATTGTTTACCATTGTTATCTGTCCACCAATGTGCAGGCACTTTGTTTTTACCAAATTTTTGTTCAATGATATGCATTGCATTATTAAAATCAGTTCCATATATGTATTCTGTTTTTGGTAAATAATCAGTCATATCAATACTATTTAAAATAACTGGTGGTTTGCATAATTCGGCGGTAACTGGAACACAATCACCTATTTTAATATCAGGAGTAAGCATTTCTTTGAATTGTTTTGTTTCAGTATTCCAAATTAAGAGTGATTTGGATTCAGTTACAATTACATTTTTGCCACCGGATGTTTTGATTTCATATAATTCTGTTCCAGGGTCATGGCGTGTAATCGCGGTAATTTCACCCCATGTAACTACACCATTTTCATCTGTAGTAGGAATATATACTTCACTAATATTCAATAATTCCATTTGTCTCTCCGTAAAATGTTGTATTTCCTTAGGAGAAGCATCTAGTTGGTTATCAATCCATTTGCCAATTTCAATATATTTAGGTTTATCATTTTCAATGATAATGATGGGGGTTTCCCATGTAACTGATTTGACAGCAGTATCAATAAGACCAATGCGACCACCCATTGCATGGAAGAACAATTCAGGAGCGGTTAATCCGGAAATATAGGAATTTTCGATGAATCCACGTGCTTTAGGTGAATCATCAAATTTACTATAGTGTGGTAGAGTTCGGCTATCGAATCCATATGGGATACGTTTGCCATCTACGTTTTGTTGTCCTAAACAAGAAATCATTTGTGATATATTAATAAGCGAACCTTTGGAACCGGAAGTAACAATCATGAGGAAACGATTATCTTTACTTAAAGATTTACGACCGATTTTACCGGATTGTTCGGTTGCTTTATTCAATACATTGTTCACTTGGGTTTCAAATTCCATATTATTCGAATTTGCCGTATTATTTTCGAATACGCCCAAATGCACTTTATCTATGATATTTTGGACTTCCATTTTTTGAGTCGTAATGACTTGGACAATTTCACGCGCCGTTTTTTTATCGGCAATTAAATCACTAATACCGACACTGAATGATGATGATTTCATGTATTCGGTAATAATATTTTGTAAATCGTCTATAAAATTAGTAGCTGCCATATTCCCGAAATCATTACATACACGATGTATAATACCTTTGGAAGAACTGCCTAAAACAGGTTTATCTATTTGGCCGCGGATATATTTACCGTTACGTATTTCAAGAACATTGTTGGAAGTTTTATAATCTTCGTCATCTTCATATAATTTTGTTTTATATACCATCGTCATGGGTGGTAATATTTGTGATAATACATCAAAGTTTGTTATTTTATTACCTTTTTCACGTAGAGCTTTTACATCAACATTATTAAACATCATCAACAAATTCATTGCATCGCGTGGTGAAAACGATACATTTGAACGAGAAAATCGGTATGACCCTAATAATGAATCTTGATAAATACCAATAATTGGAGCATTACCTGCTGGACTAATCAATTGATATGGTATTGCGGCTAAGTGTTTTAATTCTGTTTCTGCCAAGACACTCTGTGGCATATGCATATTCATTTCATCTCCATCGAAGTCGGCATTGTACGGTTTGGTGCACCCAACGTTCATACGAAAGGTGTCTCCTTTCTCCATAATCTTGACAATATGACACATCATAGACATTCGATGTAAAGAAGGTTGTCTATTAAATAGAACAGCATCTCCATCCATCATATGTCTGTGAACAATATCGCCATTTTCAATTCGAATTGAATCGCGGTCCACATATCGTAGTGAAATAGATTGACCATTACGTCTTTCTAATATTTTTGCACCAGGATAAAGGTCAGGACCATTTTGAATTAATTTCATTAGGAAATCGCGGTTCAAATCATTTACAGTAATTGGTTTCGTAATATTCATAGCAATTTTACGTGGAACTCCCAATTGACGTATAGACAAATTGGGGTCACCCGTAATGACTGAACGAGCACTAAAATCGACACGTTTTCCCATAAGATTACCACGAATACGTCCATTTTTGGAATTCAACCGACCCATAATACATTGCAAAGGTCGTCCAGAACGTTGTGCCATTGGAACAGCGCCCTTGACTTTATTGTTTACAATCATCGCGACAAAATATTGTAATACGGTAGTCAAACCTTCAATCACATTTGCTTGCGCGTTTTCACGTATTTTTGTAAATAAATCGGTGTTCGTTTTTATAATATTGCTGTAAATATGAGTTAAATCATCTTCAGACCGTTGTTGTGCATCATGTTTTACAGATGGCCGAACCGCTGGAGGAGGAACGGGTAAAACTTGACAAACCATCCATTCTGGTCTGGACCAAATAGGATTAAATCCCATAAAATGGACGTCTTCGTCAGATATTCGTTTAAATATTTTTATAATTAATTCCGGAGTCAAACGTATCGTAACCTTTTTGTTTTCTTCATTTTCTTCACCCGTTCCCATATTTTCCCAGATAGCATATAATTTTTCAAAACCTTCCAATCGAATTTTGTTTGGTTGTTTGCAACCACATCCATCTTCAATTAATTCGCCACATCGCTTGACATTCGACGCTAAATTGCTGACATAATCCCATCGGTCTTCTGGTGATTTATCAATGATATGTTTATGTTGAGTTTTATTGATTAATAATTTACTACATTTGAAACAAACACATCTAGCGATTTTCATGATTTCTTTAATATGTTGAATAAAGAACACGGGTCTGGCTAATTCGATATGTCCAAAATAACCAGGGGTATCAATATAGGTTAATCCATCGGTAGGACAAATAAGTCCCGGTTCAAGAACACCCATTCTAGGGTCAAATAACCCACCAATTACCGGTTTATTATTGATATATGTATCGCGCGAGGTTATTTCTACGACTGAATTCTTTCTAATTTCATCCGGTGAAAGCAAACTAAATTGTACCCCGATGATTTTAGAAGAAGACATTGAATTGGCATCTTTAAAAGACGACATGTTACCTATGTTATATTATATCCAAACATTTATATTTATTTGCATTAAATCAATTTTTTGAATCATACGCGTTATATCAAATTATATCGACTAAATAATGAGATAAATCTGCTAAATGAATAAATATTTTACAGAAAATTGAACAAAATATAAAATTAATATAAAAATATAAACACAACTATCTACGTAACAATAAAAAATGCCATCTTCCAAAATAGACAACAAAAAGAAGAATTCTTTTCGTAATGACAAAAAGAAAAATTTAAAAAAAAATAAGGACTCAGACGATGAAAGTGAAATCATCGAAATCACTGATGACGACGAAGAATATGACGAAGACGAAGAATCCGAATATGAAACAATCACTGATAGTGATGAAGAATATGACGAAGAGGATGATGAGGAAGACGAAGACGACGATGATGAAGACGAAGACGACGATGATGAAGAAAAAATGAGTCCATTGGAATTGAAAAAAACAATTGCTCGTATATTTCCATCAAAATATGCCAATGAACGTGTATATTTACAAAAATTAATTGACAAAGAAAAAAATGAATCTAAACAAAACTCGAATAAAACAAAACCAACTAAATCAACCAAAAACAATTCTAAACCAAAACCAACCAAAAATAAACCATCTAAAACAAAACCAACTAAAAACAAGCCATCTAAAACAAAACAAAATAAAAAATATGAAGACGAAGCGGATGACGAAGAAGATGAGGAAGAAGATGAGGAAGATGACGAAGAAGAAGAAGATGACGAAGACGAAGAAGAAGATGAAGACGAAGACGAAGAAGAAGAAAATGATAAAAAAATAAATATAGTATTTACAATTGGTGGAAGTGGTGAAGAGGATGAATGGGTAGATTATGACGAAGATGAAATGGACGAATCAAGTGATACTGGCGAATATAATAGTGAAGACGAAAAAACATATATGAAGGAAAATTACAAAGAAATCGAAATGCCTAAAAAGGAAGAAAAAGAAGAAAAACAAAATAAAAAGGATAAAAAAGACAAGGGTAAGAAGAAGGACAAGGGCAAGAAGAAGGACAAAGAAGAAGACGAAGAACAAGTCGAAGACGTTGAGCCGGAATATTTAGAATTACAAGAATTGAAGAAACATTTAACTGAAAAATTACATAAAAAACCAAATAGTAAAATATTATTGAATGCAATAGAAGAATGCAAAGAAACCATTCATAAAATGATAAAAGACGCCAGAAAAAAAAATGCGAAAAATTATCATAAATTGATAACAAGCGACCGTAAAAAGACGAATGAAATGGATTATTTCAAGAATAAATTATCTAACAAAGAACAATTGAAAATAATGAAGGATTTGAAGGAAATCAATTCTCATATTAACATTGAAAAACCATATAGGTTATCTTTATTAGAATCAAAAATGCCAGCTAAATTTAAAGCAATTGCATTACAAAAATTGAATGTATTACGTTCCATGGAACCAGGTGATTCGGAATACTATAAGATTAAAAATTGGGTAGATACATTTATGAAAATACCATTTGGAATAGAAAAATCATTGTCAGTTACCATGAATGATGGTATAGAAAAATGTCATGATTTTATGGAAAATGCAAAAAATATATTAGACGATTGTGTATATGGATTAGATGATGCTAAAATGCAAATTATGCAAATGGTTGGACAATGGATATCGAATCCAAGTGCAATGGGAACGGCAATTGCTATTAAGGGACCAATGGGTACAGGCAAATGTCATGGTATAGATACGCCAATATTAATGTATGACGGTTCAATAAAAATGGTTCAAGATATCGAAACAGGCGATTTGGTGATGGGTGATGATTCTACCCCAAGAAAGGTATTATCATTAGGTAGAGGAGAAGATGAAATGTATGATATATTAACACACAAAGGAGATAAATATAGTGTAAATTCTGAACATATTTTGTGTTTGAAAGTATCTGGTTTAAATATAATAAAAATCAGGAAGGACATACAAGGAAATAATAGATATCAAACCGCGTATTTCAATCCGTATACATATAAGATACAATACAAGATATTTGCTGAAGAAAATACTGCAAAAATGTATTTAGAAAATTTAATTGCACAGCAAAAAAGTGATATTGTAGAAATATCAGTAAAGGATTATTTAAAATTACCGAAATCAATACAACAAGCATTAAAGGGGTATATGACCGGTGTTGAATTTGAATCAAAAGATGTATTACTAGACCCATACATTTTGGGGGTCTGGTTAGGTGATGGTTGTTCAAGTAAATCAATGATTACGAATCAAGATGCAGTAATATTATCTTATTTAAGAAATGAATTAAAAAAGGAAAAACTGAATTTGTCATATGTTGATAAGTATGATTACAATATTGTAAGTGATGAAGAAAATCGTCCTTATCCTGGAATTAGTCATAAAACCGGACTTAAATATGAAAACAAAAATAAATTCACAAAATCACTATTGCACTATAATTTATATAATAATAAACATATTCCAAATGACTATAAAATAAATGATAAAAATACTCGATTACAACTATTGGCAGGATTGCTTGACACTGATGGGTATTATGACGCGTGCGGAAATAATTTTGAAATTACACAAAAATCAAATAAATTAGCCGAAGATATCGTATTCTTATGTCGTTCGTTAGGTTATTCTGCAAATATAAGAAAGTGTGAAAAATCGTGCACGTATAAAAATGAAGTAAAGACGGGTGTTTATAATAGAATACATATATATGGTGAAAATATACAAGACATACCAACGAAATGTTTACGAAAGAAAGCTAGAACAACTGTAAGAAACAAAAAATCACAAGTATCTGGAATTAAAGTAATTCCTCGTGGTAGAGGAAATTATTACGGTTTTGAATTAGATAATAATCATCGCTATGTATTAGGTAATTTTATAGTAACTCATAATACGTCACTTATCAAAGACGGTATCAGTAAAATATTTGGAAGAGAATTTACATTTATTGCACTTGGTGGTGCCGGAGATAGTAGTTTTCTAGAGGGTCATTCATATACATACGAAGGTAGTTCGTGGGGTAAAATCGTGCAAATATTGATAGATAGTAAATGTATGAATCCAATTATATATTTTGACGAATTAGATAAGGTAAGTGATACTCCAAAAGGTGAAGAAATCATAGGAATTTTGACACATTTAACGGATACATCACAGAACAATCAATTCCACGATAAATATTTCTCGGAGGTAGATTTTGATATCAGTAAATGTTTATTCATATTCAGTTATAATGATGAGAGTAAAGTGAATCCAATCTTAAAAGATAGAATGTATAGAATTCAAACCAAAGGATATGATGTGAAAGAGAAAACTATTATTGCGCGAAAATATTTACTACCAAAAATACGCGAACAGGTGAATTTTAGAGAAGAAGATGTCATTATTCCAGATGATACCATACAATATATTGCCTCGAATACGGCATTGACGAATAGTGAAGCAGGTGTTCGTAATTTGAAGAGATGTTTAGAAATTATTCATACAAAACTGAATTTATTCCGTTTGATAAAATCTGGTGAAAAATTATTCGACAAAGATATGGATATTAAGGTCGAATTTCCATTTACAGTATTAAGAAAACATGTTGATATATTTATTAAAAATGAAGAAAAACAGAATCAAAGTTTATTAGCGATGTATGTGTAAAAATATCATATGCCTCACAAAATAAAATAAAATGAAATAATGAAAATAAATAAAGATTTTTTTATTTATTTTTTATAACGAATGGATAATTTTGATTATCAGGAAGATATAGAAATCATGCGTATAGTAAATCAGCATTTGGAAATAGTAGAAAATCCCCAACCAGATTTTGCATATATTTCACGATTAGTAAAAAATTATTTGAAAACCCATTGTCGACATATCATAGTGAAAGACGTGATGGATTTGCCAGGTGAAAAATCAAAAATAATACCATATTGTAGTAAATGTATGCAACGATTTTCGTAAAAAAATATCAGTAAAATATAATAAATGAATTTACAATCGACATTGTTAAAAACCGTTTATATATCTCTAGTTGTTCAAATCATTACAGGTATATTTGATGTATACGTAATGATAGTGAACCAAAACAAAGAGATGATTTTGCTAAAAAGTATTTTATTGTTGGAATTGATAGTTCAAGTGGTGGAAGGAACATTCTATGTATGGATGGCATATTTGTTTTCGTCTATAAAAAATGTGACGCCCAAACGATATTTTGATTGGGTGATAACAACCCCCTTAATGTTATTTTCGCTCTGTATGTATTTAGATTATTTGAAGGAAAAAGAAGAAGAGGATAAAAAAGAGAAAAAAGATAACGAGAAAAAAGATTCTTTTGTAAATTATACATTAGACCCAATTATCGATGCGTTTTCTAAAGATAAAGAAGTATTGATACCTATATTTTTATTGAATTGGTTAATGTTATTATTTGGATATTTAGGAGAAATCGGCGTAATAAATAATTTGATAGCAGTTGCATGTGGATTTATACCATTCATCATTTATTATGTAATGATATACAATCATTACGCGAAATACACCGCTTTTGGAAAACAAATGTTTTGGTATTTTGCTGGAGTATGGTCATTATATGGTGTAGCGGCTATCATGCCATATTATTGGAAAAATATTGGATATAATATTTTGGATATATTCTCTAAAAACTTTTTTGGTTTGTATTTGGCCTATCTCATATGGAAAAAATAACATTATAGTTTATACTAATAACGTAATGAGTTCAAGAAAACATAGAGATAAAATACAAAATAAATGTAAAAAATATAAAACATGCAAACATGTGCCATGCGGTCAATCCATGTTGAATTGTGAACCATCATATTGTTCGAATGGTTCAAAAAATTGGGGAATATGCAATGTGATGAGCAAAAAAGATGTTCGATATAGAAAAACGTGTAAAAATCAAAACAAATGTAAGTTAGTAAAAAATGCCAAAATCTCAAAAGACGAAGTTCCAGTAGATACAATGTATAAAAAAATGCCATACATATGGCGACATCTTGGAAAAAATACACGTAAAAAAATGATAAAATTGGCACGAAAACCGGTGGAAGAAATAAACATAAATTATATGAAATAATAATTACAAACGATATAAATGTTTATATAAAACATTATATAGTTTATGCAGCTAGACCCGACACATTTAATAGAAGCGGCTATATATTCAAAATTAATAAATGAATTATCAGAGGTTTTCAAAAATAATAGTATAGATATGCGATACATATTTTTGTTAATATTTTTCTTCTATGTAATCTCGAGAACAAGTATAGTAAATAATGTAATTCGGTTGGTTATTTGTAACAATAAAACGAGTTCACTTACTATACCCGGTCACAAAAAAAAATATACTATGGGTGGATTTTCTCAAAAAGAAATAGTAAGAGTGGTGTATAGTGAAAAATTTAAAGCAATCACCCATTTTTTGACGAAAAATAAAAATAAGGAGATTTCATGTTTCAATGAAGTCATTAAAGTCGCTACCGACCATTATTATGACGAAGAAAAAATCGAATTTATAATGTTACCGGAATATAATCAAAAGATTTTGATATGTGAAAAGAATAAAATATATCTTGAAATTATAATTAAATTTGAAGAAAAAGATGATGAAAAATCAAATGGTGACAAAACAAAAAAACTACTTGATAAAAACTATGTATATAAAATATCAATTCCTCTAAAAAACCAATATTCAATATTAGAAGAATTTATTAACAATTGTGTAAATGAATATAAAAATGATACAATATTTGCGAAAAACAAACAAATGATATTTGAATATTTGAGGTCACAAAAAGATGATGATAATCAAACAAAATTATATTTCAGGGAATTTCCATTTAAGAGTAATAAATTTTTGGATAAGAATATATTTTTTGAAGGTAAAGAAAAATTTACGGAATATGTTCGTAGGTTTAAAATAGACAACACGGATGTATCATATGAAAAAGATTATGAAAATGCCGGAGTAACATGTAAAGCAACTATGTTATTAACTGGCTTACCGGGCACTGGAAAATCTTGCACAATACGTGGAATTTTGAATGAAACTGGTAGACATGGGGTATTAGTGTCGTGGTCAAAAATAAAAACATGTAGTGATTTTTGCAGTATATTTAGATTAACCGAAATTAATAACAAGGCATATGAATTAAAACAATTATGTTATATTTTTGAAGATTTTGATGCAAATAATAATGGTGTATTAAAAGAGCGGTCACAAGATATTGGTATTGTATCAAGTCAATCATATACAATAGTAAACGATACCGATGCATTACCAAATGAAAAATCGAAATTAGATGAATTTAACAAACTAATAAAATTTAATAATAAAATGGAAGATGAATTAACATTAGAATGTGTATTGAACGTTTTAGATGGTATTATTGAATTACATGGGGCGATGGTAATATTTACCACAAATCATTTGGAGCATATAGACCCTGCATTTTTCCGGTCTGGTAGAATCGATTACCGGCATGAATTTAAATTGGCTTCTATATCAATCATAAAAGAAATGTTGAGTAAAATAAGAAATATTGATGCAAATAATCCTATATACGCTGAATATTTTAGTAAAATGATGGATTATGTATTATCACCGGCCGATATTCAAACAATATGTTTCAAATATACGGAGAATGATGCAGAAATTATATTGAATGAAATTGTAGAATTATGTAAAAGTAAAAGCGTATCCGTGTAATTTAGAAAACGAGATATGAAAATGATAATAGAATACGTAAATAAATATTATATTATCTAATGACCAATTTGGAAATCGCCACCAGTTGCATTTTTTCCACGGGTTTGCAATAAGGTTTGTAATTCAGGAGTTAAACATAAATTACCAGCACCTTTTGTTAGACCGGAACTTTTACAATCTTGTCTAGATTCGGCTTTAAAAAATGGGTCGATAAGCGCATTATCCGCATAAGGAGCAGGTAATAGGCCTTCGAATCCTTCGACTTTTTTAGGACTAACTTCACTAGGAGAAAGTGATGTCATTTTTTCCTTTTTATTCGTAAGGTGTTCTTTTTTATCCTTGCTAGCGAATCCTTCGTAAGGGAATCCCATCTTATCGTTCGAATATGGAATAAAATTACTAGAACATGAGGTAGAAAACATGATAATAAATGCTAAAAATAATGCAACAACAATATAAGTAAAACGAATTTTCATTCTTATATATAATACGAAGATAAAAAGTATATAATATTCCTAAACTATACAATACCTAGATAGTCCAAGAACTTTTGAAAATAATTTTTTTCATGATAAACTGTTTTGAATTTTCCGTCTTGAATAGAATATTGCATATAGGTATAATAATATGAATTTGTAATTTGTTCATATATTTTTTCACGAATGGATTCTATTTCTGTCATATATTTATTTATGAATGCAAAAATCAATAAAAAACTGCTTATTTCGAATAAATAATAATCTTTGACGATATCATTGTTTAGGCGTTTTTCATTTCCGCTAAATTCCATATTATACGTTATAAATATAATATATTTTGTTTAAAAATACATAAAAACATATAAGACGTTATATATAATTGTGAATGGACAATAACGAAAAGCTAAATTTAAAACGTTTAATCGACCAAACCCAATGTGAAAATAATACAGACAATATTCGAAAATTAAAACATAGTGTAAAAATACGCGATGATATTCGCCGTATGGAAAATTTGAAAGTGCATAATTCAGCATTGAGACAAATGAAGGCAGATGAATTCAAAGAATTGTGTGAAAAGGAATGCCGTTTTTTGTTCAATAATTATACTGATATTTTTAATAAAATATTGAAGGACGAAATCGATTTGGTTATTATGACTCGAATGTTGTCGGTATTAAAAATGATTGAAGATGGTAAAGTCGACCAACATGAAGGTTCGGTTGTATTTGGAAAAATATTAAAAGAATTGTATGTAGATTCGGCCGTAAAACGTGGCGAAAATTTGGATAAAGAGCACGAAAGTGAACGCGTCTTACCCGTAGAAGGTAAGAAAATTAGTTGGAATCAATATAAACATATGAAATAAACAATATAAAAATAATGCTGTAATTATTGTATCGACATGGAAGCCGCTGCAAATATTAAAACAAAAACCCAAGAAATATTGTCATCACTCTTTACTACAGTAGAGAATGCAATAAGCTCAACTATCAAAAAAAGCGAATCTACAAATTTTATGTATGATATTGATGACGTTGGTGATATATCAAAAACAATAGAAAATCACGCTTTATTATTGATAAGTATAAATGAAAATAACAATGAATTAACGAAATTATATATGGAACATATTAAAAAACATAATACAAAAATAGCGAGTGATGATTTTCCAAATTCCGGTTTTGATTTATTTATACCAAATGAAATTACTATGGCATCTACGAAAGACGCTCGAATGATTGATTTAGGAATAAAATGTGAAATGATATATCAAGATATGAGCAAAAAAAAATCGTCTACTTGTGGATATTATATATATCCACGTTCAAGTATGTCAAAAACACCATTAATGTTAGCAAATCATACTGGTATAATCGATTCCGGATACCGTGGAAGTTTAATCGGTGCATTTAGAAACTTGGATAACGAAAAAGAATATGTGATTGAAAAAAATGCCAGATTGTTACAGATATGTCATCCATCATTATGTCCAATTATTGTAAAATTGGTAGATGAAAGTGAATTGTCAACTACTTGTCGTGGCGAAGGGGGGTTTGGGTCCACTGGATTATCAGGAGCAATATTATAGAGATTATTTATTTTGATGGTAATATTATGTAGTTTTATTATATATTACATAATGTTAAATGAACGAATTGTTGGTAAGGACATTCGTGTATATAAAAATAATTATTATTTTAAAATACTGCCGAAATCTAATATTAAAATAAAAAAATCGCGTAAATTAGATAAAGTATTAGTATTTGATTTAGATGAAACATTGGGGTCGTTTCACCAGCTTGTTATATTATGGAATTTGTTAGATGCAAACAAAAATCAAAATACGTTTAATATACTTATGGATTTGTATCCGGAATTTATGAGAGAAGGCATATTCAAAATATTAAAATACATAATAAAAAAGAAGAAAAAGGGTGAATGTGATAAATTGTATATATATACCAATAGTATTTATTCGCCGGAAATACCTAATTTATTAACCAACTATTTTCAATATAAATTAAAGGAAGAAACAGTAATATTTGATAAGGTGATTTCTGCATTTAAAATAAATAATAAAATAATAGAAACCGGTAGAACAACAAACAACAAGACACACGAAGATTTCATCAAATGTGCATTATTGCCTGAAAAAACAGAAATTTGTTTTATAGATGACAGTTATCATGAAAAAATGAATCATGAAAAAGTATATTATATACAACCGTCGCCATATTTTTATTATTTAACAGTGGATACGATTGTAAAACGATTTATGAACTCTAATTTATATACTCATTCGCTCGACGAAACACAATTATATAATACAATCAACGACGGTCATTATATAATACCATTTCCGCAAGATAACGACCAACATAAAAAAGTATTTCAAAAAATGATATATTATATCAAGGATTTTTTTTATTTAACCCAGAACAAAATAAAAACCAGAAAATTGAGAACACATATAGGAAATTTTACGCGAAAACGAATTACATATTCTCGTATGCCATTAGGATAAGTTGTTCATCGACTGATAATTTTTGAAATGTAATTGAACCATCGAATTTATATTGAATGAGTCGTCTTTGATTATTCAAACAAAGAACATGAACCCCATTATCTAAAAACTTTATATCAACGACTATGCCACCGTTTGTTAATTTATTATCCTTTATCCATCGAACATGTTTTCCTTTGTGTAATTCATATATTTCATCTACATACCTATAATCGGCTAATTTTTTACATATTTCACCAACCTTATCGGGAAGTATAGCCGTTTTAACTATATTGAATACGTCGTCATGTATATCTTTAAACGTTTTGTCTACCAGATAATCATTATTTTTATTTTCGAGAGAATTTAATAATTCATTAATATCTAGTGTAGATAATAAAGAAGGGTCGTTTTGTGCATCTTCAAAGATTTGTTGTATGTTCATTTTCTATATATCTATATATTGTGCGCTTTATATGTATTTTGCAATGGCTTCTAAATCTTTTTTTGCAAACTCAGTCAATCCGGCATTTGTTAATAATAAAATAGCACTGGCAAATATGATACTTGCATCAAATTCTCTCAGTTCATGTTTTCGAAATGGATGAAAACGAATGATTAAAAATATACATACAAATATTTGCAATAATATGCTAAACTTGTCAATATAACTGGTATTTACATAATACAGCCCGGCAAATATTAAGAAGTATGAAAAATATATAAGAAATATTAGTGAGAGATACAAGGGTTTTTTCACTTTTTCCAAGGTATTATCAAATTTATAAAATAAATTAAAAAAATCCATATTGATATATAAATTATTAATATTTTATGGATATGAATTCGAATATAATAGGAAATAAATATAAATTAATTAAAAAAATTGGCAGTGGAAATTTTGGACAAGTGTATCAAGGTAAGCATGTTAAAAAAGACCAATTCGTTGCTATAAAAATAGAGAAGAAAGAGCAAGAAATAAATACGATAAAATATGAGACGACGATATTGAATCATTTATATAGAAAGGGTTGTCGAGATACACCATTTGTCTTATGGTATGGCCCATATGGTGATTATATATGTTTAGTAATGACATATTTTGATAAATCGTTTGTCGATTGCATTCCTAAATTAAAACTACAAACGGACCAAATTAATAAAATAATGATTCGACTCATTGAAATATTAGAAAATATACATGGTCATTACGTGATACATCGTGATATTAAACCCGAAAATTTTATGATATTGGAAAATGAAATTTATTTAATTGATTTTGGTTTAGCAACATTTTATATAAACGAGGAGCATGAACATAGTATTTATCGCGATGACCGTGATTTTATAATAGGTTCGCCTAAATATATTAGTATAAATATTCACAATGGTATAGAGCCATCCCGACGAGATGATTTGATTTCAATTGGATATATATATTTATATTTGTATTTTGGCAAGCTATTATGGAGTGATGCGCCACAAGAAACATCATTTCCAGAAACATACTCGCCAATGCACATATTGAATGAAAAAAATCAGTTTCGAAAAAAATACAAGGTTACTGATGTTATTACAAAAATTGCCCTGAAATGTAATGAAAAAATAAATGAATATATTGAATATTGTTATAATTTGAAATATGCTGAAATGCCAAATTATAATAGGTTAAAGGAAATATTTATGTCGAATTGAATTGTTGTTCTAACAACTTTATATATGTATTTAATTGGTTTATAATATCTTTTTCTCCGTTGAAAATAATCTCGTTGAGAGCTTTATTGTAAAATGATGTATCGGTTAATATAAATTTAATACCTTTTATTTTATCACTATATGACTTTCCTTCTTGGCTTAATTGGCCATTTATTTGTTCAACTAAAGATTTTTCTACATTTGAGTTTGGTTCATTTATATGCGTATAAATACTTGTGCACATTGCTTTTTCACCGTCGGTTACAATTTGCTTGACAATATTGTCCTTGATAATGGCTCCATCTAACATTTGCTTAATCAAGTTTATCTTATCACTATATGAAGTTCCATCTATTTCAAATATTCGTTTTATTTGTGCAACCGTATTTTTATTGTTGTTTATATCATCTTGAATTGAGTATCCAATTGTTCCTCCAAATAATGGGATAATTGGAGCAGCTGCAGTGACACTTGTCGCAACCGTTGCGCTAGTTGACTTTTTTGGTTTTTTGGATTTTTTAGATTTTTTGGACTTTTTGGACTTTTTCTTCTTTCTTAGACCTTCAATAATATTAAATCTGTTATTTAAAAAATATATGCTAAATAATAAAACAAAAAATAAAATAACAATGATATAATTTTTTTTGATAAATTTCAATAATGATTTCATATATATTACAATAATATTTAATATAAACAATATAAAAAAAATATACATAATATGGTATACTCGATTCACACAGAATGAGCGAAACAGCACAAGCCCAAAGATTAACAGGAAAAGTAAAATGGTTCAACAATAAATCCGGATTTGGGTTTATTACAGTATGTGACGGTGAACATGCCGGAAAAGATATTTTCGTTCATTTCTCGTCTATTGGTGGTGACAGCTCTTTATATAAATATTTAGTTCAAGGTGAATATGTTGATTTTGATTTAGTGAAATCTCCAAATGAAAAACACGAATTCCATGCAGTTAATATCAGTGGAATCAAGAATGGTGAAATTATGTGTCAAACACGTAAATTAGCCGACAATGGTTCAAGACCACGTGCACCTGTAAGAAAATATAAGACACGTGCACCAGAATCTGCAAAGAGTGAAGAAGAAGCCGGTTATGTGAAGGTAAGTCAACGTAATCGTAAACCACGTGCTTAAATTTATATTGTTTTGTAAAGCGAAACAACATAAATTATTTTTTCCACACGTAAATAAATTCATTATATTTCTCACTCGATGTTCGTTTAGATTTGGCTAATGGTATTTTTGTGAGAGAATTGCCTAATATTTTGACTGCAACATTTTCATATACTTCATTTGGAATATTTATACAATAATGTCCACCTGGTTTAAGATGTTGAAATGTTTTTTCAAAAATAGGAATATAAAATGAATTGTCCCATTCTTCTTTTGTTTTCTTTACATTATCACCATACGTTTCTATATTGTAATATGGTGGACTTGTTAATACTAAATCATAATCAAGTTTGGAATAATCAATGGATAATGCATCTTGAAAATATAATTCAATTTCGGTAGTCGAATGTTTTTTTAAGAAATGTGTCATTTTATTGTATGGCGTTTTTAGATTTGTATTCATATCAATACCTATATATTTTGGAACATTTAATGCACATGCTCCCACTAATCTTCCGCCCCACCCCATGGTAAAATCTAATATGGTAGTAGGATTATATAAACAATATATATCCATTGCTATCTGGGGTTTGAATATAGAAATTGCGGAAAAATACAAATTAGAAATGCGATACCATACTTTTGCCTCGGGGTATTTTGTTTTTCTGTTTTTATAAAAAGAAACAATATTATTAATGTATTTTTTTTTAGCTAAAGCATTTTTATTTTGCCAAACATCATAGAAATTTAGGTTTTTATTACCGATTGTATTCAATCTCTCAACAAACGTGAAATAATTTACAATATCGTTTCCGGTTTGACTTAACGCTTTCTTCTTTTCACAGCCAATCTCTTTTAAATTGATAAAATCTTTTTCTATGTCTTTCTCTCTTAAATCTATTATTTTTTTGGCAATGTTTCGTTTTTGTTTTAAGGTATAATTATTTTTTATGTATTGGCCTACCTTTTTTGATTTCATCTATAATAGGTGAGTATTATATTTTGCATAAAATTGAAATACTTTTTTACTATTTTATATATGGTATTCAAACAACCAAAACAATCTAACAAACGAAAAATAAAATGGAATGCCCTATATGCTACGAAGTCATTGGCGAAAAGAATTGTTGCGTAACTGAATGTGGACATCGTTTCTGCTTCAAGTGTGTAACAAAATCATTAACTGTAAATAACGCGTGTCCATGTTGTCGTGCTCAATTATTAGAGGAGGATGATGTAGTCGAAGAAGATGATGAGAGTGAATATGAAGAAGAAGATGACGATGATGATAGCGATATTGACCAAAGTGATGACGAAGAAGATGAAAGTGCAGAAGAGAGACGAGTTGCACAATTACTTACTATACAAGAGTTTAATGAGAACATCGATGTCATTCGTGACCGATTACTTGCACAAAATTATTCATCAAAAGATTTGATGAAAATAATATTGATATGTATGTATGGTTATGTTAGCGATGAATTACACAATGAATTTCATGAGTTAGCTGAGAATATGACTATTTCATTGAATAATATTATACCAGATATACACAAAGAATTAAGAGAAAGAGAGAGAGAACAAGAAATGTTTGCAAAAGAAGATAATATAGATAAAATGATAAATACTTGCAACGGATTAGAAATAATAAAAAACTTATATATGTAATTTATAACTAACTCTTTTTTATTTCTCGGGTAGAGAAAAATTATAGATTTTGGTAAAAACATATAAAAACATTCTTGTGTATAAGTTATAACCATTTATGTCGTCAGAAAACAATTGTACTAATGTATCGAGTAGAGGCATATTGAAATCATGCCATATACATTCATCGAATCCAATATCAAGTATACATGAATTAATCGAGTATGATTTCGCTAAATTATATGATGGTTGTTCCATATATATTTGTAGTTCGGCTATACCACAATTTTCAAATATGTTATTTGATATAAATTGCAAATTTATATTAGTATCTGGTGATTGTGATGAATGTTGTCCAAGTGATTTATTTACAACAGAAGAAGATTTTGTAAAATTTATTGAAAACCCTAAAATCATTCATTGGTATTCTCAAAATTGTATATTAAAACATGAAAAATTAACACAATTACCAATTGGTCTAGATTACCATACAATGTCTCAATCAAATCATTCGTGGGGTAATATGGCATCACCACTTGACCAAGAAATCATGATAAATAATATTGAAAACGGCGCGAAACCATTTTGGGAAAGAATCATAAAATGCTATTCAAATTTTCATTTTTCAATGAGAACTAGATATGCATATGATAGAAACGATGCATATGATAATATTGATAAAAACCTTGTATATTATGAACCTACTCATGTAATTCGTGAAAAATCATGGCAAACACAATCAATGCACGCATTTGTGTTATCGCCTCATGGAAATGGATTAGATTGTCATCGAACATGGGAAGCGTTATGTTTAGGTTGCATACCTATTGTAAAAACATCGCCATTAGATAGTATGTATAATGGGTTACCTGTATTGATAGTGAATGATTGGAAAGATATAACAAACGAATTGTTACAAAAAACGGTTGATGAATATAAAGACAGGGAATTCATGTATGAAAAGTTAACATTACGTTATTGGATGGATATGATACATTCACATATTTCATCGTAATATCTATAAACAAAATTGTTGATAAATTACCCTTGTATATGATAAATATAACAATAATGTATCTATTGTTATATTTAGTCCACAAAAAGTATAATTAGAAATTCTCTATATTTTGAATAATTTCATTTGGATAATTCATTTCTTTAAGTATCTTGATAGCCCCTTGTATTTTAGAAATACCCAATTTCAATTTGTACGTATATTTGAGTTTTCCATTCTCCAAGCTCTCAACATCCATTTTATAATTACGAATATTTTTTGATTTTTTGAATTTATTACATACCGCTACATAGTGGGTAGTAAGAATAAAATTCACATTATTGAATTTAGAAATATATTTTAAAAATGCATAAGCCGCTTTTGTCGCTTCACTTGGGTTTGTTCCTGAATATAATTCATCAAAGATACAGAAATGTCTATCCTCTTGATTTTCGTGAATAATATCAATAATCTCTTTACAACGTCTCGATTCGGCTTGGAACAAACTGTCTCTACCCGATGTGTCTGGAATGTTCAAATAAGAATGAATATGTTTATATGGATTAAGAACACACGATTTGTAAAATCCACAACCAAATTGTTGAGTAAATATAATATTTATGCAAGAGGTTTTAATCATTGTTGTTTTACCGGATGCATTTGGTGCACTAATAATCATATTTTTATCGAATTTACAAGTGTTTTTAACATGCTCTCCTTCTTTATAGGGAGGATAGTATTGTTGTTCGATTATACAATCGGCGGTTTCATCAAATTCGGCAAAATGAATATGTTTTGCTAAAATATTTTGATGTATACCCCGAACATTGTGAATATATCCTTCAAAATCAAAGGAATATTTCAACGCATCGTTGTAAAAAGGATTTTTGAAAAAATGATAATAGCAACGTAACATATGACCAAGCTCCGTTAATTTTAGAATATCGAATTTAAATGGACGAATGCTCTCAATTTCTATTAATAATTCTTTTAAATGGAGAGAATGTTTAGCGGTTTCTTGGCAAAATGTAGAATAAGTCGGTTTGGTATTGTGGAGTTCTACGAATGAATCCATACTAGCAATTGAATATTTACAATATTCTTTGATTTCTACTAAATAATCGTTCATTTGTTTGATATTGTGATAGTATCGAATACACGCCATTACATTTTGATAAATTTGTAATAAATAAAAGGCGACCGTTATTCCTAAATAAATCACTTTTTCCATAGTTAAATTATTCATATTTAGGAGAGTTTTTCCAATAAAGTGGTTTTTGGCAATTGATTTTAATATTTCTAAATACATTGCAAAATTAATTGGTATTTTTTGAATTTTCAATATGATAAATGGCATAATCAAAAAAACAATGGGTATAAATAAACTCATTACGGGAGAAGCTATATTAATAAACGATACACATTGCAGAAATAGGGTAGAATCATTTAAATATTCGAAAGCGGACCATTCCATAAATGAATATTTTTCTAAAAAGGAGGCATCGCTCTTCACATTTTGCCATATTTCATCTATTTTTTCGCAATTCATTTGATATTTTGTAGAGGATTCCATTTTATCTAAATAAGTAGGCATTTCTCGAAGAATATTTTGACTATCTCTCAAAAACGGTATATGTGTAGTATATTTTTGTTTCCATTTTTGAATCATTTTTTTACCGTATGCATGTTCGGGATTTAATAAAAAATCATAAATCGGTTTATTTTCAGTCATTGAATTGGCTAATTCGAGGTCTTCTGCTACATTCGCGGATAAATGATGAATATAGGTAGAGTCAATATATTCAATCGGTAAACGAAATAATAATGCTTCTTTATCTTTACAAGAAGTGTCACTTTCAGTTTCAGTTTGACCTTTAAATATATCGTATTTCTCTAGCAATTTCTTACTAAATATGTGAAACATTCTATTGATGTATATAGATAATATAATACGATATGACGAACGAAAATAATATTTAGAATAAATAATATAAAATGATTTGTCTCTATACAATAGGCGAAAAACAATAATGAGTTGTTTATTTTATACATTAGATGATATAAATGTCTTTTCTTACGAAGAATATCGTATAGGTTTAGGACACGATGTATATAACACCATTGAATTACTATTGAAGGAAATTAGTAAAACCAGTATTTATGCAGAAGATAATAAGACCGAAAAACATGGGGATGAAATACGCTACAAGAAAAAACAACCAAAACCTACGGGTACATCAATCAAAGAAGAGGCGATAAATGCAAAATGGGATAAACAACCCGCGTTTAAAGCAACTAAAATGGAGACGAAAGAAGGTATTGAAAAACAAATCAATGATATACGTATATTATTGAACAAACTAACTGACAAAACATATGAGACACATAAAGAATCGATTATTCAAAAAATAATTGAATGTTCAGAAAATGTTGATGAAATAGATTCAATGAAAAAAATAACAACGGTATTATTTGATATTGCCAAATCAAATAAATTTTACTCAGAATTATATGCCAAATTATATAAAGAGTTAATTGATAAATTTGCATTTTTCAACGATACGATAGAGCCATTTATGAACCAGTTCATGGATTCATTGAATTCATTGGTGTATGTAGATGCAAATGTAAATTATGACGGATTTTGTAATTACAATAAGATGAATGAAAATAGAAGGTCATCCATTACCTTTATAGTAAATTTAATGAAAAATAATGTGGTATTGCCGATAGATATATTGGATATTATTGTCCATTTTCAAAATTTGGCAACAAAATATATAGAAGAATCAAATAAAGTGAATGAGGTGGATGAAATAACGGAGGTTCTTTCAATCGTCATAGGTATGGTATATATGAATTACAAAGACAATACAAAATGGAATAGCGAAATACTCCCCAATATACATATATTTTCAACATATAAAATAAAAGAAAAATCTTCATTGTCTAGTAGAGCAATATTCAAATATAAGGATATAGTTGATAAAATTACATCATGTAAATAAAACAATATTTTTTATACATAACATTAAAACACCTATTTTATAAATAAATAATATAAACATAATAATTTATACTATTTATTAAGAATGAACAGAGTAGAACAAATGAAAAAAATTCAAGATGAAGCATTAGAATTATTTACTAAAAAAAATATAGATTATGGCGATGCATTTGCAAAATATGGTGTTATCGGTGTTTAAATGAGAATAGAAGATAAACTACAACGGTCTATGTCTATAACGAAAAATGGTGTAAATTTAATCAATGATGAGGGAATTCGAGATACTCTTATAGATTTACATAATTATTCCGCAATGGCGTTAATGTTATTAGATGAACAATAGGCATTTTAGATGAATTGTGTAAAAAATTACAAAAATATGTATAGATATATTATACTATGTTCAAAATGGTTGATAATTTTTTGAATAATATTTATTCACAAGAAAAAACTGAATCTAATGAAAAAACTGAGCCAACAGAACCAACAGAACCTGCAGAACTGACAAAACCAGCAGAACCAGTAGAACCTGCAAAAACTGTAGAATCGGTAGAAAAAAATGAAGTTGTTGGAAAACCATTTTTTTCGGGATTATTTGATTTTTTTACAAAACATTTAGCA
>Ga0214917_10001576_pt1 | contig 29131 bp, 15 predicted proteins | sample LL_1208_BB_MetaG_FD_177983 | JGI IMG/M metagenome (GOLD analysis project Ga0214917, IMG submission 177983) | Freshwater microbial communities from Lake Lanier, Atlanta, Georgia, United States - LL_1208_BB | ecosystem: Environmental > Aquatic > Freshwater > Lake | place: USA: Georgia | collected... | reverse complement strand
ACGATCTTTTTGGAGATGATCTTTTTGATGATGATCTTTTTGTTGAAGATATTTTTGGACGTGTATAAATTTCTAATTCATCTTCGTTTTCTATTCCAAGAGAATTTAATGTATCATCTTCATTAAGTTTCATATCATCAAGATAAAAAGATATATTATTTACATCTATACTATATTTTTCACAGAACGCATCAAATATTTTTTTCATTTTAGTTGACCTTTTGATTTTGAATTGCAAATCATTTATTTTTATAACATGTATATCTTTCATTCCAGATTTTCTTGAAGATTCTTTATCTTGATAAACATACTCTATATTATATCTTTCTAAATTTTTAATCACACTTTTTTTTATATTTTTATTATATATTTTGACGGGAGTCGATATTCCAAAACTTTTATGTAATATTAGTTGTTCTAAATTATTTAAATTTACAATAGGTTCTATTGATTCTGAAGTAAAATCACAATTAACCATCGCTAATTCTTTCAAATTTATTAAATATTCAAATGATTCTGTATTAATAATTTTTGAATTATATACATTTATTTTTTCTAACAATGATAAATTTTCAATCAATTTTACATCAAATTCATTAATATTTCTAAACCAAATTGTTTTTAAATTTGTTAATTTCCCTTTCCCAATAGGATTTAAATCATTAATATAATCTAATAATAAATTTTCTAAATTAATAAACTCTTCGATAAAATTAAAATTAAATGATTTAGAATCAGTATAATTGTCAATCTTCAAATATTTTATTTTTTCTTTATATTTTAAATTTTCTATTGGTTTAATATCATTTAACTGAAAACCATACAAAGAAAGATTTTCCAAATTTTCTAATTTTGTTAATGGTTTCAAATTTACATGTATATTATAATTAGAAGATATAGCTATATTAAAAGTTGTCAAATCTTTACAATATTCAGATGCATATTTAACATAAGAGTCTGCTATTTTTTTTAATAAAATAATAATTTCTTCTTCATCATCTTCTTCTATATCGAATATTTCAATATAAATTTTTTTTACATTTCTTATATTACGTAAGAAATTATCGATACTACTTTCGTCATATAAAATATTTGGGTTATCATCATCCGCATCAATATCAAAATTACTGTCGTATCTAAAACTATTTACCGTTAATAAAAATACCTCAATAATATTTTTATAGATTTCAAAAATAAATGTAATTGGGTATTTGATTATAATACTTTCAATAGCATCATCATAATCTCTTACTTCTCCAAACACTTCTTCAGATGCTTCTTTATTTATGCTATAAATTATATAAAAATCACTATCTTCATTCGTTTTGGAAAATTCAGAATCTAAATCAATATGTTTGATATATTTAGATATTCTAAAAGTTGTTATACTATACATTTCACCATGACCAGGATAAAAAAATAAATTATAATTATCCATGGTTAAATATAATTGTTTTTCGTTTGTTTTCTGTTCATTTATTTTTATCTCAATATCGTTGTTAAGATATAATATTGTATCTACTATAAACTGCGAAGGAATTTCAATATTTTCACTATAATCTTTATCATATACTAATTTATTTAAAACAGATGCTACATTTTTAACATTATTATGAATATCGCCTGATGGATTATATACTGGATAACCAAGATTAGAAACAATATCAAGCCATTTTTTAAATGTTTCTGTTTTTTCCATATCATTTATCGACTTTCCTTTATAAAATACCCTAACATCATCATTTAATATTTTATTTGTATTAAATGTTCCATCTCTTTTTATAAGACAGTAATTCAATATATTCAATAAAGTGGTTTCACCGCAAGTTGAAAATTGTTTTTTATTATAAGTAAATTGATATAAATATGGTAGTATTTTGAATTTTTTTGCGTTAATATTATTAAAATTATTGTATAATGAAATTTCTTCACTTGAATATTTTTTTGGATTTCCTAAAATCATTTTCATATTATATACAGTACCACGATCCGATTTCAAAAAATGTAAAATATAATGATTTATTATAATATTTGCAAGATGTTTTCCAGTTTCATTTTTTTGTATATTTTTATACAATACAGGACTTCCATCTTTTATTTGAGTATAAAAATATATGAAATATGATAACTTTATAATTATTTCTTCATATATTTCTTTTTCTATTATGGGTTTTTTGTCCTCGCATTTTATACCTGTAACATCTTTTGTCTTCATTGTTCTATAATTAAGACAAAAATATTCTTTGTATAACTTCGTTATACTTGGTATATCTATATTTTCATTTATATATTGTTTTACAATTTTATAAATTTCAGATGTTGAAAATGATATATTTTTAGTTAATTTATTTTGCGTAATTTCATCTGAAGTACTTAAATTGAATTCATCAAAAATATCCAATAATTCCTTGAATTTATAAAAATTATTTGAAACAAGCATAAATCCAACAATAGTTTTTTTCTGAAAATATAAAACATTGTTATTATTGCTATCTATTGTAAATAATAAGTCAGCTAATACGGCTAATTTACTTTTGATTAAATGTTTATTTTTGATATAAAAATGTAAAGTTTTAGTCAAAGATAAATCATTAAAATAACTTATGTCAGCCATGAAATCATCAAAATGTAAATTTATTTCTTCCATTTATATTTTACAAAATATAAATAAAAATTTTTTTTAAGTTTTTTAAGTTAAGCTCCACAACTCAAGCACCCTTCGTCTTCCACATCATTAATTTTTTCTTCTCTTAATTGTTTTTCTTTTCGTGGGTCTAATCCGAAATTTTGTCCTGATATCGCCGAACGCGTTCTAATATAATATGAACCTGTTTTCAATCCATTTTTCCATCCATAAAAATGACAAGCTGTTAGTTCCTTAAAAGTTGGTTTATCAAAGAACAGGTTCAAACTTTGACTTTGACATACAAATACTCCACGTTCAGCGCTCATTTTAATTATCTGCTTCTGATCAATCTCAAATGATGTTTTATATACATCTCTCAAAAATTTCGGTAATGCTCTTAAATTTTGCACTGAACCTTTATTATATATCAATCTATCTTTTGTATCTTGATTCCAAATTTCAAGGTCAATCAAATCTTTTATCAGATATTTATTAATCATCGTAAAAACTCCAGATAAAACATTACGAGTATATAAATTTGATGTGATTGCTTCAAAACTTTCCACATTTCCAAATATACTTGCTGTCGAAGCTGTTGGCATCAATGCTATGTTTAAACTATTACGTGAACCATATTTAAGTAAATCATTTCGTAATTCTCCCCATTTCCATCGTCCTGATAAATCGACATCTTTTAATCCCCATAAATTATATTGAAATTTTCCTTCTGATAATGGTGAACCTTCATATGTTGGATAACGCCCATCACGTTTCGCTAAATAAACAGATGCTGACATACTTCCGAAATAAATAGTTTCAAATATTTCTTTATTTATCTCACGTGCCTCGTCAGAAGTAAATGGGATTTTTAATGTCATAAATACATCAGCTAATCCTTGAACTCCAAGTCCAATCGGACGATGTTTCATATTTGAAATACGTGTCTTTTCTGTCGGATAAAAATTTATATCAATCACTTTATTCAAATTGACAGTTAATTCATATGCCAATTCATATAATTTGTTGTAATTAATTTTAGGAGATAAAAGTTTCCAATTATCAGAATATCCACCTAAATATACAATATCTTCATCTTTGACTGAAAATAATTGAGGAACTGTTTCAAATGGTTTAGATTCTGGATTATGTTTTAGTCTCAATGTTTCAGCTTCGAATTCATCAATTTCGATATAACTTAATCCGCAACTTTTCAACAACGCTTTCAATAATTTACAATAATCGCAATCAGATGTGCTATATAATTTCAATAATCTACTGGAATCTTCATATACAGAAACTTTAGAATCAGATAAATTTCGCCATTCATCAGTAAATGGATATTCAAGAATTTTAGGCAAGCAGATAGAACCTAAATTACAAACGGCTGTTTCATCTTTGTCAGAATACTCATTTATTTCATTACATTGTCCAGTAATAATACCGTTAAAAATACCTTTATGTTCCAAAGGCTCATTAAAACAATATGTATCTTCATATATATCTTCATCTATAACATCTTCTATTTTAGTATACATATTTGTTTTATGATGAGGTAATCTTGAATTTGACACATCAAGTCTTTTAGGTTTAAATCCCATGTTGATAAGTTTATTTAAACCAATGCTATCAATATATGATTTTTCTAATGTTTTAATTTGGGTTGTTATTCCTAAAGTTTGTAATAAATAAATAATTTCTCTTATAAAATTTAAATTGTCTGATGAAAATTGTATACCATCATTTTCATTTATACAACCATTTCCATCAAAATATCCTTCTAACCATCTAATTTTACTATCGATGCTGTTATTAATAGGAACATAATAATTATTTTCGGTGCAGTGTAATCCATCTGTATAAGCATATTTCAAATGATTATCGTTATCATTCACTACATCTGTTTCAAATGTTATTATTCTCATATCTTTTTTTAAATCTTTTGCCTCTACAATTACAGGAACACTTTTTTCGAAAGTTCCGTTTTCAATATAAAATTTATGATATTCGGTACACTTAAGTTCTAAACCATTTGTAAATTTAACTTTTAATAATTTTTGATTTTCTCCTGTTTTCTTAGCAACAGTTTTACTCCATTCTTTTCCATTCCATACTTCAATATTTTGTTTTTCTAAAGATTTAATAGGAAAATAACCATTTTTAGTTAAAATCATTGTATCTCCAGATACACACAAATTACTCGACTTTATGGTTCCATAATGTTTTTGATTACTCTTACGGTTTACATGGTCTTTATAAGAAATATATGGCATCCCATGTTCAATTTGAGATGCGATAATATGTTCCCATAATTCACGCGCTTTTATTTTCTTAAAATATTTACCTTCTGCTACATATTTTTTATATAATTCAGTATATTCATCTCCATATACTTCATTCAATCCATAAGATTGGTCTGGATCCATCAAATACCAATCGTAATTCTTTTCAATACATTCCATAAAATAATCAGAAACCCATAATGCATAAAACAAATCTCTTGCTCTTAATTCTTCGGGTCCAACATTTTTACGTGCTTCAAGAAAAGGAATTACATCAGCATGGTGTGGTTCCAAATAAACAGCGAATGAACCATTGCGCTTTCCACCGCCCTGGTTTATATAGCGTGCAATATCATTATAAACTTTTAACATAGGAACAATTCCATCACTTGTTCCTGCTGTTTTTCTTATATATGAACCATTTGCACGAATATTACTGATATGCAATCCAATACCACCAGACCATTTTGAAATCTTTGCACAATCTGTCATTGTTTCGAAAATCCCTTCAACTGAATCTTCAGTTCCGGCAAGGAAACAGTTTTCAGCGATAATTCCTTCAACTGAATACGAATGGTCATCTTCAACACCTAATGTATAAACATATAAATCTTTTGTTAAAACTTTTTCTTTTTTATTAAATTTTAAAAATTTAAAACCATTAAATTCAATACAATGATGTTGATTATTAGCTTTTAATGGATTTTTCAAATTATTAATTCTATCATCTTTATATATTTTCATTAAATTTTCAATTTTATCTCGTATACAAGTAAGATGAATTGAATAACTAGGAGTAGTTGCCAATTTATTTGTATTAATTTCACGAACTCCTGAAACATCAATATTATGTATTCTACACAATGAATATATTTCATTTATTAAAGTTTTGTTAGACAATTCAATTTTTATGCAACCATTTTCAGTTACGCATCCATCACTTGTAATTAAACCGGATAAAAAAGATAATACTAATTTATCAGTATATTTGTATATATCTTTATCTAATCTTTTTTTGTCAAAATATTCACCATATTTTTCTTTAAATAAAATTCCTAATAAAGAAGAGTGATATAATACTTGTATTACATTTTGAGTTGTCATTTTATGAATAGTAACATGTTCTAAACCAAAATGTTTTTTCATTGAAACACAAAATTCAATAAGATTTTTATTATCTTTATGAATAGTAATTCCAATTCCTGAAATCTTACCATCTTTATTTATAATATGTCCATCTCCATACCAAATACCTAAAAATTTACAAAAAATTTCATCTATAATTATTTTTCGATTTAATAAACTAGATTTAACATAACAAATGACATTTTGACCATTATTTAAATTTGAATGTGATACTTTTGTTATTGTAAAAATATACTTATCATTTATTTCTTGATAAATGTATGGAATTCTAATTTCTTTTTCTTTTTTAATCCATCTATATCCACCAGCAGTTTTATGTCTTGATTTTCCATTTGAAGTCGCTCTTGAAATACTTCGTTTAGATATTTTTAATTTAGAAACAATATCATCAGTATTTTTATATGTATTTAATAATACACCTTCTAAAGAATATTGTTCATATACTTTTTCAATTTCAATTTTATCAGATATTAACTTATTTAATAATTTTTCTTTACTTAATTTATCACATCCTGTGAATCCTCTTTCTTTGACCTTTAATAATAATTCTGTTGCGCTTAAATAATTAATATCATTGATATCATTGCATAAAATAGTCATATCATCGAATTTATGTTTAGATACTATTTGTAATACATCTATTTCATGTTCGTCGATATGACCTGAATATTTAGGTATCATAACATAATCTTCACTTGAAAGATTATTTACACTTTTCCATGTAATTTTTTTTGAATTCTTATCAAAAACTCTTAAATTATGATCTTCTGTAACAATAAATTTATTTGTTTTATTTATTTCAACATTATATAATGTTCTATTATTAATGCTGTTTTTATGAATTTGAACCACTTTTTTTACATTTCCTAAATGTGTTATAACTTCTTCTCCAATTTTAATATCTTTAATAGGAATTGGTCCATTGAGAGTATTAATTAATGTATTTTTTTCAAAACAAGATGATAATTGCGGATGATTCGTTCCTGCATTAAACAACGTCGGTGTAGCATGAGTATAATTTTTTAGAGACATATTATCATAAGTTTTCTTGACGCTTTCGAAATCATCACCATGGATACCAATAGCAACACGAAGAAATAAATGTTGTGGTCTTTCAACGATTCTCTTTACTTTACCTTCATTGACTTTTAGAAGGTATGAACGCTCAAGTGTTTTGAATCCGAAATAATCCAATAGATAATCTCTTTCAAAATCAATCATATTTTGTAAAAATTCTGTGTTATTCAACACAATATTATATAATTCTTCACTTACAAGTGGAGCTAAATTACCTTGAATATCTTTATTGTTTTTTAAATCTGTAACAACAGATAAAAAATCATCATCAGTATTCTTTTGATGATTACTAATGACAATTCGAGCCCCAAGAGTTCCAAAATCTGGATTATCAATAATCATGCCCATACAAATCTGACTTGCAAGATTATCAAGTTCTGTAGTTGTTATACCAGATGACATACGAGAGCATATCTTTTGAGTGATAATAGCAGGGTCGATAGTTTTATCTAAACCACCATATAAAAGCTTTTGAAGACGTGAAGTAATCTTATCAAATTGCACGTTTTCCTTAATTCCAGACCTTTTGATGACAAACATTTGTATTATATACTATATTTTATAAATCTAAATTTTAAAATTCAATTTTTTATTTCTTTAAAATTTAATTTAAAGACAACGTTTTTTTATATATCCACCTATAGCTCAGATGGTAGAGCTTCAGACTGTAACTGTTTAATTGATATCTGGATGTCGTGAGTTCGATTCTCACTGGGTGGAAAAATATTTTTTAACTAAAATAGTTAAAAAATTTATAAAATCGTTTACAAAGGTGGTTTACCTGAATCAACAACTGGTGTTGCAAGATCTTCATCATCAATATAAAATGCTTCACCTGATTCAATTTCATCATCAAGTGTTTTCTTTCTATATCCTTTCCATTTCATTCCAGGTAATGGATGACCCCATACCTTTCCAAAATATTCTTCTACATCTGTTCTTGTAGGAACAGTGCTTCCAGGATTAGCCTCTCTATACCATATTTTGAAATCATTATGTAGTTCAACACTTGTAATATAACTTTTCTTATCTTCAAAAATATTCTCATCAATATATTTACGATAAGAATCATTTTGTTTTTGATACATAGCCGTCGCTTTTCTAACTTTTTCTGGGTCAGGAAATCTCTTTTTCTTACCTTTTATCAATTCAACCCTATGATGTAATAAATACCATGCAAATGCTTTAATCAAATCAGGTATTTTTTCTCCAAAACTTTCATCTCTTGGAAATCTTTTCTGTCTAATCTGTTCATCATAAGATTCCGGTGGTGGATTCTCATCAGTATCCCTAACAAATGTAGATTCAAATGGAATGACACGAACACGATTCCAAAATGCCTTATCAGAATGTTTAACATTAGGCAAACCATTAGAAATAAATACCAACTTAAACATTGGCTTAATTTCTTTCAAATCTTTACCTTTCTGAAATAAATCACGGGCATTATAACTATCATCTCCTGATAACATTTTTAATAATCCTATATTCAATTCTTCCGTTTTATCTGGTTCTTCTAATATAGCCCATCTTACACCATCTCCTGCTCTTGCTAAATTTGGGTCGGCTGAACCATTTTGGACTTTCTTCCCCGTTACTAATGTAGTTGGAAATTTAATAGCATACGGACCTAACATTTGCTCAAACAAATTTTGAGTTACTGATTTTCCGTTATCTCCTTCACCTGTCCAGAAAAATATTGTTTTCTTCTTATTTCCTCCTTCAAAAATATCAGATGATTGGTCTACAAAATAATTTCTCAATGATTTATCTGGGAATATTTTTTCCAAGAAAGTTATAACTTCTCTTACTTCTTTAGAATCATAACTATAATCAACATAATCAATAGGCATTGATTTACTTATATAATCTTCCGGACGACCTATTCTAAAAATATTCGCTTTTAAATCATAAACACCGTTATTAAACGCTATCAAATATTTGTTTTGATTTAATTTTTCCTCAAATTTTTCATCACGAAATGTTAAACAACATTGATTCATAACATTTGTACAAAACTGATACGTTTTCAAATCAGAAATAACTTTATACATTTTCTTCAATTTTTCCGTATAATCTTTTTGATTTTTATTACCATCAAGCGGATTACTTAAACCAACTAACACTTTATTTCCTTCTAATGTTATTTTTTCTACAATATCAGTTGAAATACGGTCTCGTAAATCAGCACCTTTATGATTCGGCCACCATCTATGTTTCTTAAAACAATACCATATTTCATTTTTTATATCATATCTATATTCATTTCCATATAATTCATACATCATTACTGCTATATCATAATGCGTACAAGAATCCAATATATTTTTTACATTTTTTGATAAAGCTTCTTGTTTCCATTTATTATATTCTTCCGGATTATCACAAGCGGCATAAAATTTTAAACTACCTAACGTTTTGTCTTTTTTCGTCATTTTTTCCCATTCATTTTGACATACTCCTTCATCGAATTTGTCAGTATCTCTCTCTGAAAATTCTAACCATAAATTAAATGCTTCATCACTTCCTTCACCTATACTAAATAAAATCCATCCAATATCCATCCAGTCATTTCTATCACGTGCTCTACGGTCAGATAAGAATGGTAATAATTGAGATGCTTGTTTTAACGCTTCCGTAGCAGAAACACTTATATATTTTTTCTTTTCTGTAGAATTTCCATTCATTTGCTTTAGAGGTGAAATAACTCCATATTTTATTTCACAAGTTTGACGACATTGTGGAATAATACTTAATATTCTCGGTAAATAATATTTTATATTATCATTCATACGTAATAACTGGTCTCTTGAATCAAAAATTTCATAATATTTAAACGCTTCTTCTAACGATATTTCTTCGCATTCTGCATCATATACTTTTGTTACTAAATATGGTGATTTAGTACTGTCTTTACGACCACCGTATAAAAGCCAAGGATTTCTCAAATGACAATCATCGTAAACTTTTTCTGAACTTGTAAACCCTAAATCTTCAAAAACATTATAACTTTTTAATTCATTTTTTATACGTGGAACTAAATGATTTGCTTGGTCTCTTTTATGAAGAAAAACGTAAGGAAAAGCTAAATGGAATCCATTTGACATTACTGTTATATCTCTATTTTCGTCATAAGTCATTGATATCGGTTTTTCTAATACTACACATGTTAAATGTTTACTATCACAATCTTCTAATATATTCCTTAAAATATCTTGATGAATTTTTACACAATCTAACAATTGTTTTTCAGTATATAAATGTTCTCCATATTCAATATCATTATCATCAGTAATTTTTATGTCAAAATCTGCTAAAACTGGTAAATAATCGTCAGATTTCTCTGTTATAGTGAGAACAATATTTTCATTATTTATCAATGCGTCTTGATAACGCGTCCAAAATTCTTCCATTTTTTCTCTACCTATTTGATATTTACCTTTCGGCTGGAGACTTGTATGTGAATGATACATACTCATATCGTCGACCGAATGGTTTCTAAGAAAACTTACTATTGTTGAATCCATTTATAATATTACTAAATATATAATTTTAAATTTCATTTTTTTTATTTTAGAAAAAATTTTTAAGAAAAACAATTTAAAAACTTATTTTTATTATAAAAAGAATGTTTAACATAATTAACAAATTTAATGGCACTGATCGCGAAATCAATGTCGACGCAGAAGAAACAATTGAAAATGAAGTCGAACACGAAGTCGAAAATGAAGTCGAAAACGAAAACGAAGTCGAAAATGAAGTCGAAAATGAAGATGAAGTCGTAGAAGAAGAAACGGGTGTTCCGACACAAACTGAAGAAGATGATGACGAAACTGTTCGTAAGTATGTTATCAGTGTTGATGGAATCCCTTTTTATTATCATAATGATTTAGAAACTGCAAGACGTTATATGTGGTCAATTGGTAATAATTTCATTACGCCAAAAAAAGAAATATATGACCTTGAAGATGAAATCGATGAATATTATATTACTACAAATGATTTGAATAATATCAAAATTATGAAAACATACGATTTCTTCTTTTTTACATATTCTTCTATTGTAAACGAATTGAAAATTGATTATGTAATTCCTTGTAAAATTTAAAAAAAAATTTTTATTTTATTCTTTTAATAATAAAATAATGGATTTTAAAATGAATAAAAAACTTGATGCGTTGTATTATAGAGCACCTGCTACACCATCATTATGCGGTCCTTATAAGACTGTAACAACATATAATTCTTGCAATTCCGCCCAAGCAGAAAAAACTCAAGCATATTCAAGAACAGATTACACTATGGATAAATCAAAATCTGATAAAATGATTTCAGCCGCTGACCAATCTTTATATAAACAAATTATACAATATCCTAAAACTTTACCTGATATTATTGGTTCTAATAATGAAAATGTTCAACGTACTTATGTTAAAAAATTAATTACGAAATTCCCTAATTTGGAAAATGTCTTGAAACCATTATATCCTAAACTTTTTACCGAAGGCGCTGAAGGATATGAAGAAATGTATTATCGCCCTTCTTGTTCATCTTGTAGAAGATAAATTTCATATTTTTTTAAATTTTATTTTTAATTTAAAAAAACCATAATATTATTCAAAATGTCAGAAGATAATGCTGAAACTATATACATAAAAGAATTAAATCCGGATATCATTGCTCCATCAACTAAACAATTAGGCGAAGCAGAATCTTGGGGAGGTTCTAAACTTATAATTTGCGGGAAACCCGGGACCGGTAAATCGACCCTAATTGCCAGTCTTCTTTACGCAAAAAAACATATTTTTCCTGTTGCAGTTGCTTTTTCTGGTTCTGAAGATAGTAATGGGTTTTATAGAAAAATTTTACCAAGTACGTTTGTTTTCAATGAATATAATGAAGACCAAATAAAAAGTTTTATCAGAAGACAAAAAATTGCAAAACAACATCTTCCAAACCCTTGGGCAGTCATTCTATTAGATGACTGTACCGACGACTCACGAGTCTTTAATACACCATTACAACAGGGAATGTACAAACGTGGTAGACACTGGTCAATGCTTTATATAGTGTCTTTACAGTATGCTATGGATGTGAAACCAGTGATCCGAACCAACGTGGACGGTGTCTTTATTCTTCGCGAACCTATCCTAAAAAATCGTCGTTCGCTTTGGGAAAATTACGCAAGTGTTGTTCCTGACTTCAATATTTTTTGCCAATTATTGGATCAACTTACAGACGATTTCTGTTGTATTTATATTTCTAATCAAACAAAAACCAATGATTGGAAAGAGTGTGTATTTTGGTATAAAGCATCACCAATTCCAGAAGATTGGAAATTCGGTTGCCCAGAATATAGACAATTCCACGATGACAGATTTAACCCTGATTATGTGGATCCTTTCGATTAATAAAAAGATAGACTGTATTTGTATTATAAAACAACAAAAATGTTTTATAAATATTTTGTAAATTTTAGAAATTTTTGTAAATTTTAGAAAAATGATTTAAAGAAATAATATTTTATATAAAACGAGTAATTAATAATGATGATTGAGAATACAACTTTCGATATAGTGGAATTTATTGAAAAAAATCCCTTATCAAAATTAGATAAAACATATCAAGATAATTTAATCAACAAAATTAAAGGTGAGTTTACAGAAGAAGAACAAAAAATATTTGTATCAAGTTTCTTTTGTTATTTAAACTTTAATCCCTTAACCGATTTTGTGATAGATTTTGATAATGTTTGGAAATGGTGTGGATATTCAAGAAAAGACCACGCAAAAAGAGTCTTGGAAAAACATTTTATTGCTAACACTGATTATAAGGTTGAAATACCAGCTCCCGAAGTTGGGGGAGCTGGTATTAAAAATCTTGGAGGTTCTGGATTAAACAAAGAAAAAATTACTTTAAATATAAGAACATTTAAAAAATATTGTTTAAAATCAGATACTGAAAAGTCAAATGAAATCCATAACTATTATATTAAATTAGAAGAAATATTACAAGACTTATTATTACAACAGACAGATGAATTAAGACTTCAATTAGAAGAAAAAGAGAAAGAAAATATTAAAAAATCTAATCGCATCAAACTTTTAGAAATTAAAGCATCTAAAAAAGGTGAGCGAATTGAACAAGGTAAAAATGCTGTATATCTTATTACAAATGAATATCTTGAACGAGATAGAACGTTCATTATAGGCAAAGCTATAAGTTTAGCAAATAGATTATCTCAATATAATAAAAATGCTGAACACAAGGTTGTTTACGTTAAAGAATGTAAAAACGCTAAACAAATGGCGTTGATTGAAGAGAATATATTATATAAACTGGATAAATATAGAGAGCGAGCTAATAGAGATAGATTTATATTACCAGAAAATCGCAATATTTCAGTATTTACAGATGTTATAAATCAAATATGGAATTTTTTTGATGATGTGGCAGAAGATGTTGTTATTGAAAGACTTACTGATAATAAAGACGAAGAGTATTATGAAGATAATAAGGAATATATTAAAGAATATAAAAAACAACATTATGAAGAAAATAAGGAAGAAATTAATAAAAAGAATCAAATATGGTATGAAGAAAATAAAGAAAAAGTTCGACTTTATAATGAACAATATAGAGAGGAAAATAAGGAAAAAATTAATGAACAAAAGAAAATATATAAGGCAGAACATAAACAAGAATATAAAGAAAGAGACGCTAAATATTATGCTGAAAATAAAGAAGAAATCAAAGCAAAACAAAAGATTTATCAAGAAGAAAATAGAGATAAAATTATGGCACAAAGAAAAGAATATTATAATGAAAATATAGATGAGATTAGAGCTAAAGATAGAGCAAGAAATCCAAAAGTAACATGTGATTGCGGTCTTTCAATTTGTAAAAGATCTATACCTGCTCATAAAAAATCTAAAACACATAACAGTTTTATGAAAAAAAAATTTAAAGAATATTTTGATAATACTGTTTTACCTGATATTATAAAATTAAACACAGAAATTGAAAATATCTAATTTTTAAATTTGTATCTTAGAAAAGATAAAAATTTTAATTTACGGCAATCATTAGCCAAGAAACGCGTATGACTATTGATAAAATGTTATATGACCAAAAAATAAAGGAAGAACAAGGATTTTATGATAGAAAGTAAATGAACATTTTAAATTTTCTTAACTATATACAAGTTAAGAAAACATACATATTTTTTAGTTTCTTTAAGCCATTATAATCTGATGTATCATTTTTTTCTACGGCTTCTTTCAAAATACCGAGTAATTTTTCAATCCATACTTGAAATTCAAGCGGAGCTACACAATTACAGTCTCGACCTCCAGAACGAATAACTGATACATTTTCTTTTAGTTTCATTTTCATTTTCATTTTTTATCGTAACAACAATTACGATTGTAACATACATCAGCAGTGCAAGTTTTATCCCTACCTCTAATTTCCGATAAGACGATACCAAAAAAATAATTTTTTTTTATTTTTTATTTAATAAAATGGAAGAAAAAAATCTAAATGATATTATTCAAAAAGTAGTATTTTCAGAAGAACCAACATCTTTTTTGTATTTTCAAGATGAAATTATACTAAAAATAATAGAAAAAATAAGTGTATATTTTGAAATTATATCTAGAAATTTTGAAAATCCAGATGGTTTACCATCTAATGTTAAAAATATTCTGGTTAAATTATCAAATTTTGTATTTAACTTGATTAAAACAATTAATTCTTCAAAATTACCGCCGCATCGTGATCTGATTGTTCACGACAAAACCGATAAAGAAATCCACCAAACATTAGAAGAAAAAATATTACAAAAAATAGTAGAACATAATTTATTTATGATTTTTAAATATAAACATAGTTATATTTGTGATCATCCGCCGTCGCTAATATCTGATGACGATACAACTAATGACTTTAAAATTATACCTACCTATATACAAGAATTAAACAAATACATTGAAAAAGTCGAAAAAATCGAAAGTATTAAAATTAATGAAAAAAGTAATCTTCTCAGTTATAAAAAACCGAACCATACTATTTTTTGTAAAAAAATCATAATATCTAAAAAAAGAGGAGAAAAAGTATATGAAGATAAATTATGTAAACTCGTTACAGATAGAAATTCATTTTTAATATATAAATTTTCAGGTCAAAATTGGGAACTAACAAAAAAAATTTGTGATGTTAAAATAGATGAATGGGATGAATGTAATTATAAAATTGATTATTTAAAATTGATTCACGATGATGAATATATTGATGTTTTTTATGATTATTTAATAAATAGTCTAGGAAAAGATAATTGCAAAAGAATATTTGAACATTTTCAATATATTAATAGTTTAAATAGTTTTAATGAAAAAAAATCAAGTTTGATAAAAAGTGATGGAAAATCTAAAAGAAAATCTAAAAGAAAATCTAAAAGAAAATCTAAAAGAAAATCTAATTAATTTAATTAATTTAATTTTTGGTTAATTCATAAAATATATACATATTTCATCCATTTGAACATAAATATTACAAAAATGAAATAATTTTATTCAATTTTTCTTTCATATTATAAAATGAAAGTTGCTGTAATCGGTTCCGGAATTTCTGGTTTATATTGCGCATACAAATTAAAAAAATTAGGACATCACGTAGATATATATGAAAAAAATAAAGAAATAGGTGGCCGTGTTAAAGTTATTAAATTTGATGGTATAGATGTGGTTGCTGGTGCTGGTATTGGCAGAAAAAGAAAAGATAAATTGCTATACAACTTATGCAAAGAATTAAATGTCACAACAACTGAATATAAAACTAAATTTTCATATACTTTCGAACCATATGATATATTAGATATAGTTGAAGGATTAAAAGAATTTATACCATATTACGATAGAAGTAAATACACGTTCTCACAATTTGCTAAAAGCATATTAGGGGTAAAAACATATAATCATTTTACCAAAAGTGTTAATGGAACAGATTTTGAAGATGCCGATATAATTGATACAATTTACGATTATGGATTTGATGATTGCGTCGGAGGATTTAAAGCGTTTAGTATAAAATGGAGAGAAATGCTTGATGCTTTCTCAAAAATCTTTGAAAAAAATATTCATTTGAATACGGAAATCAATGAAATTATTTTCGATAAAGATAAATTCAAAATAAAAAATAAAATTTATGACAAAATAATTTTAGCGATACCTCCTAAAAATATAAAAAAAATACTAAAAACAAGAACTTCAGATATATACGATAGTATAAAATGTCAAACTTTTGTCCGTTTATATGTTAAATTAAATGAACCGCTGAAAGACTATAGTGGTTTTATCGTCACAGAAAAGCCATTTCAAAAAATAATAGAGATGAATAGAGAAAAATGTATATATATGATTAGTTATTCTGATAATAAAATTGCCGATAATTGGGTTACGATAAAAAATAAAGAAGAAGTTGTTGAAAAAAATATTAAGAAAATTTTCAATCAAAATGTAAAAGTAGAAAAATGTGAATTTATTTATTGGAAATGCGGAACACATTATTTTGCGCCGTTAGATAAAAAATATAAAAATAGGAAACAATTTTTGAAAATAGCACAAAATCCTGTTGAAAATATTTACTGCGTAGGCGAAGCATTTTCCAGAAATCAAGGTTGGTGTGAAGGAGCACTTCAATCAGTCGAAAAAATACTGCACGAATTATAATAATTTTCAAGATTTTCAATTTTATATAAATTGAAAATAGCACAACCAACGCATTTTTTACATAATTGTTTCAAAACTAACTGGTTTGTAATAAATAGATTTCAAAATCTTGCTGGTACTTTCATTATACACAACATAATATTTTCCGTCTGGACTTAATCGGTAAGCAGGTGAATCATAACGTCCATCGTTTTTGTAAAATTCAACAGTTTTAATTGCATCTTCTTCCGTTTTACACAACTTACTCATATTAGATTCATGAACCAACTTAAATGCTTTATCTCCGTCTATACCAATAGCAGTATAGAAACCGTAAGTTACATATAAAATATCGGTAAGTGCATCTATTACTTCCACAAAATTCTTTGTAGAAATAGCATCCTTTAGTTCGTCAAATTCTTCAGCAATTAAACTTAAACGGTAATCAACAAGTTTAGCATCTTTATCAAAAATATCAAGAACTGGTGTAGTAATAGTTTTTACACCAAATGAATTATTGAATTCCAAAACATTTTCATAGTTTGACATATTCTGCTTGTAATCTGAATTATAATACAATATAAATATTATAATTCAATTTTTTTTTTCTTACAATTTCTTTTTACAAAATATTTAAAATCAATATCTATCAACATGCATAGAAATATTATGGTTGTAATCGTCCCATTCCTGTTCGATTTCCTGTTGTCTTTCCAAATAGTATTCGTCTATTCTACCTTCTTTTCTGGCAACTTCTTCAGCGTATTTGTCAGCATACTTATGATACATAGACTTTAAACGTTCTCTTTCCATTCGAAGGGATTCTGAAAAGTCATAATCAATATCATCAGGATGCTTTTTTCTTGACTCAACGTAGTGAGCCTCCAATTTTGCTTTTGAATTCGCGTATTGTGTAAACGCATCATTCATTTTTTCCTCTAAAATTCTCATTTCAGATGCGAGAAGTGGTTTTACAACCATATTTTCGTACGTTTCGTCTCTTCTAAAGAGCAAATCCCACATACTGGTCGTTTCCCTTGGTAAGCCAACTCTTTCAGTCAGAAGAGACATCAACTTTCTATATCTCTTGTGTTGTTTTTCGTCATCGATGTTTGAAGTAGCGTAATTCATAACGTAAGGTAAATTTTTATTGAGAACCAAAATAAAAATTCAATTTTTTCTAAATATTTTAGTATCGTGTTGATTTAATATTTGTTCGACAAACAGGACATTTCCTATTTTCATTTTTGTAATAACATATACGACATAAATTATGGTCGCATTTTGTATATAATAAATTCACGTCATAACAAACACAACATTTATCTATTTTTGGTTGGTTGCATAATATACTATCAGCAATCATATTTCTTTCGTCATCATCAACGGTTTCTTTTAAAGTAATCGTATCAAAAACTTTAGAATAAGTATATTTTTTTCTTAAATCACATAATAAAAATTTTATAGCACTTTTAATATCCAAAAACGGTGGAATATCATTTTGTAAACAGCATGTGCAACACAATTCATCATCATTTTTATGTTCATAAGGAATAGAGCAACTTGTTTCAATATAATATAAATTATTTCTTTCATGAACATTTAAAGTAATTTCAATATTCATATCATTAAATTTGTATCCATAAATACAAAAATCAGGATTATCATCAAATTTTTCAGCAAAAATATCAATAACTTCATTATTTGTCATTATACCATTATTTTCTTCCATTTCATTTGAAGAAATATCATTAGGTTGGTGGACAATTTCAATATCAGTGTCTTCAGATAACATTTTTCTATAAATTTAAATATTCTTTTTTATTTTTTCAATTTTTTTATATAGTTTTTTAATAAATGAATGTTGTTATATGGATAATAATTATTTGTCTAATTTTATTTATGTTATGGAAATTACAAAACCCATCAGCACCAGTACCAACGACGCCAGAACCAACGACGTCAGTACCAACGACGACTACATCAGTACCAGAACCAACGACGACTATATCAGCACCAGAACCAACGACGACTATATCAGTACCAGAACCAACGACGACTACATCAGCACCAGCAACTACAACGACGCCATGTAAATTATCAGAATGGAGTAAATGGTCTTCGTGTATTGATAATAAACAAACACGCAAACGAAATGTAATATCTGGTAATTGCAATGAACCTCTTTTAGAAACACAAGATTGTTCTAATTGTGAAGTATCATTATGGACTTTATCTGATGTTTGCGAAGATGATGCTCTAAGATTAAAAACAAGAACAATAATTAAACCACCAGTTGGAGATGTTGACAAATGTCCTAACTTAACAGAAAAAATACCTTGTTATGAAGATTGTAAAGTATCAGAATGGTCAAAACCAACACCGTGTGATAGAGACATAGGAGGATTTCAAACAAGAACACGAGAAATTCTACAAAAAAGAATTGGACTAGGTAAAGAATGCCCTCCTACAACTGAAAAAATACCATGTTCTTTAGATTGTGAAATGTCTGAATGGAGTGAATGGTCAGAATGTGATAATAACGGTGAACAATTTAGAACAAGAACAATGTTGAAACCATCAGTTCACGCTGGTAGATGTCCAACTGTAATAAATGAACGTGGTGAAGAGTCTCCAGATTTGAGAGAAACAAGAAATTGCCCAGTTGATTGTGTAGTTTCTGAATGGTCTCCATTTACTGATTGTACTAAAACTTGTGGCGGAGGAATAAAGACACGTAGACGTACTGTTTTAGTAAGCGACAAATACGGTGGTAAAGTTTGTCCACCATTAATTCAAAATGAAATATGTAATACTGAAAAATGTAATGTAGAACCAGTACAATATGTTGCAATGAGTTCATCACAATATAATACAGTATATACATATGATGGAATATCATGGAATGGTTTAGGAAATACAATTTTTAACAGTAAGGGAAATTCTGCAATATACGGAAAAGATAAATGGGTAGCAGTTGGTAGATCAACTTCTTATGGATTTGGAAATATCGCTTATTCTTATGATGGAAAATCGTGGACAGTAATAGATAAAGTAAAATCTATTATACAAGGTCATGGAACAGATATAGCATATGGTAATGGTAATTGGATAATAGTAGGGAATGAAAATATGGCCATATCACCAGATACAACAATGTCTGACCCTTCTTCTTGGAAAAAAATTGTTCAAACCCAATTAAAAAGTTTTAAATGTATTGTATATGCAAATAATAAATGGTTTATAGGTGGAGAATCATATTTTTCTAATTCCTTATTATATTGTAATGATAATGATTTATCAAATTGGATAAATATTTCACCGTATTCTTCAAATGCTACTGAAAGTGTTTCGACAAATGCGATAGCATATGGTAGATATGGAATATGGGTTTGTGTAAATAGTTCGTCGAATTCAACAATATCATATTCTAATAATAATGGAATATCTTGGAATGGTTTAGGAAAAACTATATTTTCAATCGAAGGTAAATCAGTATGTTATGGTAATGAAATATGGGTAGCGGTAGGTTCCGGAACAAATAATGTAGCATATTCTTCAGACGGAGTAAATTGGACAGGAAATGGATATACAATGTTTGGTCAAGACTATTTAATGAATTCAGTAAGTTATGGCGGAGGTGGTGTATTTTTATTCGGAACAAATAAAGATAATAATTGTTTTGGAATTACATACAATAAAGGTAAAACATGGATATTATACGGTAATGGTTTAATATCTGTAAATAAAATTGTTTCATCAATGTATTTACCAAAATGCAATTTAATATCTGATGACCAAGAAAATTGCGAAAGCGTAAAATGTTCTTATGATGATGAATGGAAAAATATCGGTGAATGCAGTAAACCGTGTGAAGGTGGAAAACAAACTTTAATAAAAAACGTAAAAACAACACCTTTGTATGGTCAAGATGATTGTAAATATTCTATTCTTGACCAAACAGATTGTAATCAACAACCTTGTCCAATAAATTGTGAAGTATCTGAATGGGAAAATGACGGAACTTGCGATGACCCATGTGATGGAAGACCACAAAAACAGATACGGAAAATATTGAAAGAAGCACAATATGGTGGATATTGTCCTGAATTAACACGTGAAATTAGTTGTGATTGTTCGGTAAAACAATTAAAAGGAGGAAATTCATATCAAAATACAGTTTTTAATTCTGTTGATGGTTTAAATTGGACTGGGTTAGGTAAAACAATATTTTCTAATTATTGCGAAAAGATATGTTATGGAAATAATATGTGGTTTTTATTAGGAAGTCATAATATTCCTAATTTAAAAACAAGATATTCATCCGACGGATTAAATTATGTTTGGAATTCATATATTGATGGAATTTACAATAGAATTTACAATATTAATTTTATAAATGATTATTTTATTGCGATTGGAGAACCAAGTAAAACATTTATCAATGATAATAAAATAAGCGGTACAATAGACAAAAATGGTAATTTTATTAATACATATAGAACACCAAATCAAAATATTTCAAGTATCATAAGTTTTTCAAAAGATTGTTTGGTATGGGAATATATATCAAGTACTACAATTTATATATTTTCTATATCTTATGGAAATAAATTGTGGGTTATTTGCGGTAATGGTGAAAATTCTTTAATGTATTCTACAGATAGAAAACAATGGGAAAAATGTTTGAATCGAGAAAATGATGTTCCAATTAGTAATTCTATTAATTTTATAAAAAGTGTTGTTTACGGAAATTGTTTATTTGTAGCAATAGGAGATTCAAATATTTTATATTCCGCAACTGGAAGAAAATGGAAAATACTTAATACGAGTATTGAACCTGAAAATATAAGTTTTGGAAATAATGTTTTTGTAATTGTTGGAAAAAATAATAAGATTACAACATCTTCTGATGGAAATAATTGGTCTCAAATAGTTTTTAATAATTTATCAAGAAATTTATTTTTCGATAAAGATAAATTTTATATAATTAGAGATAATATTATAAAATCTTCTACTGACGGAAAAATATGGATTAATAATTTTGATGACGATAATATATTATCTATTTGTTCTAAAGTAAAAAATAGCGTTGATACTTGTTCTGAACCAATTAATATTGATTGTAAATTATCGGAATGGGTTGATAATTCTGATTGTAGTAATCCTTGTGATGGTGGCACAAAAACACAAATTCGAACAGTCTTAACTTATCCAGAAAATGATGGTAAAATATGTCCTACAGATTTAACAAAAACTGTCGAATGTAATACAGAAAAATGTAAATTAACATGTGAAAAAGACGGATATATTTTAGATTCTAATGGAAATTGTGTTTGTGCATCTGGATGGTTAGGAAATGTATCGTATAATACAGAACCATCACTTAATAAACAACCAAATGGTTGTTCGAAATGCGAAATCGGAAAATATAATCCTGGTATTAATCAAACTAAATGTATAGATTGTCCACGAGGAACTTATAACGATGTAGAAGGTTCTGCAATTTGTAAACCTTGTCCTTCAGGAACTTATAATTTAACAACTGGAAATAAAAGCATAGATAGTTGTATTCCAAGTGAAGCAGGAACTTATATTTATACTGGTGCTGAATATCCATTCCCATTATCTTGTCCAATAAATACTTATTCAGGTAAAGGAGCTACAACGTGTACACCTTGTGATGATGGATATTTAACTTTAGATGAAGGTTCAATAGAATGTATCAAGAAAAATACAGAGGTTAAAATGACAGGAGATACAACTATAAATTCTTACTATCAATTTCTAATAAAAGCGACACCATCTTTACCTATTGTATTTAATACTATTAAAATAAAATTTAGTAATATTACAGGTGCTACTAATTCACAATTTATTTCTAATTATAAACCTGTTATTCAACAAATTAAAATATATAATTCTTCCGATACACAGAATTCTGTGAGAGGAATAAATATTATTTCACCACCAATTATTGAACATAATAAAATAGTATATACATTAGTTCCTTATACAGTCCCAACAGCAATAGATACAAATCAATATTTAGAGTTATTATTTTATTTTAGTTCACTGCAAGGATTTACATTTGATAATAAAATATATTACGAAATTACATTAAATAATTGTGATAATTTAGTTTGTCCAGTAATACCGGTAGATTGTGAAGTTTCTGAATGGTCTGATTGGACTACATGTTCAGCACCATGTGGAAATGGAACTCAATCAAGAATGCGTAATATTTTGACACCTGCTTACAATGGAGGTAAATGTGATATTCAATTGACAGAAAATCGAGATTGTATAATTAAAAATTGTCCTATAGATTGTAAATATACTGTATCGGATTGGGGTGATTGCAGTGCTACTTGTGGTGGTGGAACTGCATCAAGAAATATTACTATAGAACAAGAACCGCTTTATGGCGGTATAGAATGCCCTGTGATACAATTGAATACAACTTGTCATGATAGTGTATGTATTAATTATGATTATATTTCGGAATATGAATCAAAGTATAGTACATATATTAGTAATTCTAATTTATATACAGAAAATATACAAATATCTTCTACTCTACCATCAAACATATACTTGAAAGGTATAGATATACAATTTAGTGAATCAAAAAATATGAATTTAATAAAATCTTATAGTATATATTCAAGTGGTTTGCAATTAAAAACAGGTGAAAGCACTTCATGGGAAGAAAAAACAAAAGGTTTATATGTATCACAACCTTCAAACAAAACGTATATTATATATAGAAAAAATAATAATATAGTTAAAATTAATAATGGTTCTCAATTGTATTTATCATTAACTTTTTCAGGTTTTAATAATCAATATCTTCAAGTATTATTTAATTATAAAGTTACTTTATTTTACGATGTTGATACTGATTGTGTTTTATCTCCTATTACTTGGTCAGATTGCAGTGCTACTTGTGGTGGAGGAACACGAACAGGAACGCAAACTATAGTTTCACAAGCAAAATATAATGGTATGAGTTGTCCTACTAATTTAACAATTACAGAACAATGTAATATAAATATGTGTCCAATTAGCACCAATAAACCTATACCTGATATTACTTTTAGTAATATATCTTATCCTTACTATCTATCTAATATATTTGCAGGTAATCCAATGAATTTTAATACTAATTTTTATTCTTCATATACTTTATCTGGATTTAAAAATACTGTATCATTAACATTTAACACAAAACAAGATAATAGAATTAATATAAATTCAATGTCGTTTTTTACAGATTGTAAAAGTGTTGAATATCCTAAACAATTTAATAAAGATATTTATTGTTATATTGTAGGAATAAAATTTACAGAATATGGTAGTAATAACGTAAGTACAATGGTTTATGATTCAACTATAAATAATTTTGTATTTGCACAAAATGATAATATATTAAATTCAACCGATACTTCATATTTTAATAAAATTAATAATATTTTAATATCATCTAAACAATATGAATCTTCTGGAAATACTTTAGTTTCAAAATTGATAAAATTATCAAATTTAAATGTAAATTATGTACGTTCAATAGAATTTATTTATAATTTATACACAGAAAACACCTTTACAACTAGATCTACGTTATCATTTGATATAAACATAACAGAAATAATTGCATCTCCAACAGATTGTTTATTATCTAATTGGGGAAATTGGGGAGATTGCAGTGTTCCTTGTGGAAATGGAACACAAACAAGAACAAAAAATATATTACAAAATTCTCTATTTGGTGGACAACCTTGTACTAATTTTATTATGTCTGAAAATCAAAATTGTAATAATGGTGTTTGCGTTCCGGTAAATTGCACATTATCTTCCTGGTCAAATTGGAGTGACTGTAGTAAAAGTTGCGGTGGAGGAATACAAACAAGAACAAGAACAATTTTATCAGAATCTAAATATGGCGGAACTTGTGATTCTTTGTTAGATACTCAAAATTGTAACACAAATGTTTGTGTTGTATCATGGATAATTGGCGGAAATAAATTTTCAGCAAATAAAATTAGTTATTCATTCGATGGATATATTTGGACTGGTTTAGGAAATACATATTTTATTTCTTGTACTTGTATAAAATATGCAAACAATAAATGGTATGTTGGTGGTATAAAAACTAAATATGCGGTTTCTTTTGGTGAAGTAACTACTATTATTGGGAATAATATGTATAATTCGATAGATGGTATTAATTGGAATATTTGCATTTTGCCTAATAATTTAAACTTATACAATATAACAACAATTTGTAATGGTAATAATAAAATTTTAGCTATAGGTACATCTACATCTGGTTATGATGACACTATTATAAATTGTTACATATTAAATTCAATAGATGGAACAACTTTTACAAATGCAAATCCTACAATTTCAGGATTAATATCAAATCTTAATTCAAGAGGTAATATTATAAATTCAATGGATTTTTATAACAATTTATTTGTTATGGTAGGAGGTGGAGTATATTGGAATAGTTTTGGTTGTATCTATTCATCAACAGATGGGCAAAATTGGGTATTGAGAACTTCACCAGAATATAAACTAAACAAAGTTAAATATATATATGAAGATAATATATGGATAACAGTAGGTAGCGGAAATTCAACTCAAAATCCAATATTATCTTCATCAGATGGACAAATATGGACTCAAATTAATACTCAAAATTTATTCAATGAAGCATTTGCAATAGAATATTTAAAAATTAGTGATATAGATCAATATTTTATTGGTGTTTTTTCTAAAACTAAAGGAATTGAACCATCAAATACAAATACAATTAATAATAAAAAATGGAGTATGTCTTTTGTAAATAATTTCTATAGATATATTTCAATAAATAAAATACAAAAATTGTTTATTGGTATTTATTTCGATTCAAATGCAAGCAGTAATATATTTTTATATGATTATGGTAAAATAAAAACACAAAATATAAATTATACGAATATAAGTTGTATAGAAACCAATAATTTATAAAAAATTTTCTTTTATTAAATAAAATGCAAGATATACAAAAATATTTGTTTATGTATGCTTTGAACATTGTACTAATTGTATCTTTAGTGAAAGCAATTATAAGTCTTAAAAACACACAAAATTTATTAAGTATAATAGATGTTGTAATAATTATTTCTGTTCTTTACTTATATTTTACTAATAGATATTTATCTTTACCGTTTTTAGGTGAATCTGTTCTTCCAATGACTGCGATTGCTGATGAAAAATATCCACAAAATTTTGATTCTGAATACGAATTGAAATTAAAAAATGTCGATGATGGAGTCAAAGTAATTTACTGGGGAGCGCAGAAATATGATAAAACAATTCATGATGATCCATACGAAGCCTATGATAAATATGAAAATGTTGGAATAGCAATTGTTAAAAATGGTAAAGCAGTTCTCAAATATATAAAACCAGTAAAATATAGAGTTGGAATGTTTAAACAAAAATTACCACGACATTTACATTATCGATTATGTTGTAGAAATAACGTTATGTTAGATGAAGTCCATACAATAAATTTATAAAGTTTTATAACTTTTTTAGTTATAAAATTTATTTTCTTTTAATTTTTATTCCAAATCGTCTTTCAGTATCTTTAATTGAACCTGTAAAACTTGGTTTATTCCAGAGCACCCACTTGCTCCAAAAACCTGCAGTTTTAATTCCTGATTTAGTCCAATTTTCACGGGATCTATGCCTATTTTCATAGCGATGCATCCTAGACCTGTCTCTGTGTTTTGTAAAATCGGAATAGCCTTTAGCCCCAAAATGAACTGTTTTATTATCAATTTTTGCCATATATTTTTTGTCAGGACTTGATGATTTTTGTAAAATAATAACACGTGAATTTCGTTTTGAAATTCGTTTACTACTTCGTCGTCTTTTACCATCATACATTTTACGAGCTGATGCAATACGACTACTTCGTCTTAAAGGTTGTATTTTACGCGGAGAACTTTTAGGGTTTTTTCTTAAACGCGAACTTCGTCGTGGTGATAAAATTTGTTGAATTTCTTTATTTAGATATCTACCAAAAACATCAGGTTTTGATTTAGAAGCAGGCTTTGATTCAGATTTCGACATTGACATCATTCCAAGAGTTCCAACAGTTTCACCTGATTTATTATAATAAATATCATTTTCACTTTCTTCTTGTATATCAGATAATTTAGAAAAATATTTATTAACATCTTTATTTTGTTGTCTATATTTTTTTATATATATCTCATTAGGTATAAAATTTTTTTTATATTTAATATATTGAGAAAAATCAATTGGAGACTTATCATAAAATGTAAATTTACCAGTAAATTTTTGTAATGAATCTAATACGCATTGCTGATTATATTTTGTATATTCAGTTGATAAATCTAATTGATTTTTTTCAATACTATTTTTTCGAATTACATTTAAATCTTTTTTCGATAAAAAATTAACATACGAATCATCCATAATATCTGTACAACCGTCAATAAATATAATGTATCCGTATTCATCTGGGTTAAGTTCATGAATAATTTTTATAGTATCTTTAAAATATAAGTTTCTATTATTCGAAAAAATAGCAGGGACTATAGAAGCACTATTAAATTTTTGTCTATTAATTGTCAGTTTATCGTTTTTTGTTATTTCATCATATTCATCATTATTCCATATATTTTTATTAATATCAAAAATACCTAATATATTAGAATCTTTTTCATCAATTTTTGCAAATTGTATTCCTATATTAGGTATACAAGAACCAGGCATATATATTGTTTTATTATGAAATTTATGATATTCTGGTATATCATCGTTTTCTGTAAGTAAAATCTTTACTAAATAATTTTTAATATCAACCAAATCAAAATATAATCCTATTTGATCATAAGATGAAACCGAATTATCATTTGATGTTGTCACGATAATTGTTTTTGGAGGGACTTTAATGAAATTTTCATACGAAAATTGATAAGCACTATGAACTGAACAATAAAATTGGCGATATTTAGTTAATTCATTATATGAATCTTCTGTATTAAGTGGCATTTTATTTAATAAAATTTAATATTTTTTCTTTTTGATTTTGATTTCTTACGTCGTCTATTTGATTTCTTACGTCCGTCATACATTTTACGAGCTGACGCAATACGACTACTTCGTCTTAACGGTTGTATTTTACGTGTACTCTGACTTTGGGATGGTTTTTTACGAATTCTTTTAGGAGATAATATCTGTGTAACTTCTTTATTAAAATATTTATCAAAAAGATTTTCTTTATTTTTCCCCGAACCTGATATTGACATTACATTAGAAGATAATGGTCCAAGAGAACCAACAGATTCACTTTTTTCTTGAGGGATATAATAAATATCTTTTTCTTCTTCTTCATTTTCATCTACATCAGATAATTTAGAAAAATATCTTTTTACATCTTTCAATTCTTTTTTGTATTTCTTTTTGTAAATATCGTCTGGTTCTATATTTTTAATATATGGAGGATAACTATAACTAGAAAAATTAATTGGTAATTTTTTTATATTATTATAAAATGAATATTTAGAAGTAAATTTTTGTAGTGAGTCTAATACACAGTGTCTATTATTTTCAGTATATGCAGATGATAATTTTATTGTATTATTTTCTATTGTATCTCTCTTTATTTTATTTTTATCTGTTTTTGTTATCATTTTATTTATTTCTAAACGTTTTTTCCCGTAATTTATTACTGAACATCCATCAATAAATATGATATAATATTCATCATTACTATATAAACGAATTATTCTTATCAAATCTAACAATGTTAAATTTTTGTTATTTACCAAATGTTCTGGGACTATAGATTTTCGATTAAATTTATTGTCAAACTCCGCCGTGTAGTATGAATATTCATATGCTTCTAACAGGTCTCGATCATTATATATTTTATCAATATCGAAAATTCCCAACGTCATGGCACCTTCTTTATTATTCATGAATTCCAATGCAATATTAGGTATACAAGAACCAGGCATATATATTGTTTTATTATGAAATTTATGATATTCTGGTATATGTTCATTTTTTGTAAGTAAAGCATGTATTAAATAATTTTTTTTAAAACATAATTCCTTATATATTATAGGGTGATCAAATGATGATGTTTCATTATCGTGATATGTAGATACAATAATTGTTTTAGGTGGAACTTTTAAAAAATTTTGTTCTGATAATTCATATGCACTATGAAATGAACAATAAAACTGATGATATTTACTTAA
>Ga0214917_10001575_pt1 | contig 29135 bp, 25 predicted proteins | sample LL_1208_BB_MetaG_FD_177983 | JGI IMG/M metagenome (GOLD analysis project Ga0214917, IMG submission 177983) | Freshwater microbial communities from Lake Lanier, Atlanta, Georgia, United States - LL_1208_BB | ecosystem: Environmental > Aquatic > Freshwater > Lake | place: USA: Georgia | collected... | reverse complement strand
TTTGAGGGGCTTCAACCTCAATACCACTTTAGAAATTGACCCCGATTTCTTAAATGACGGTCACCACCACCATGCACATGATGCGCATTGCGATCACCCCTCGCACCAACATGACCATGCACACCACGGACACGACCATGATCATGATCACGGCCACCATCACCACCACGATGACGATGTCAAAAGTTTTGTCTTTAAAGCCGACCGTGCTTTGGACCCGGCCAAGCTGGAAGATTTCTTGGGCGCTATCGTCAATATCTATGGCCCACGCATGTTGCGCTACAAAGGCGTGCTACACATGAAAGGCACGGAGCGCAAGGTGATTTTCCAAGGGGTACACCAACTCATGGGCAGTGATTTAGGCCAAGCTTGGGCGCCTGACGAGAAGCGAACGAGCAAAATGGTATTCATTGGTATCGATTTGCCAAAAGATATCTTCCAGCAGGGCTTGGAACAGTGCATAAGCTGAGTACAATCCGCGCGCCATTGGCTTGATAAGAGGTTTTGCCCTAAGCCCTTGGCACTGGTCACGCATGAAGTAATAAACAACAACCAGAAGCAGTATGGGGCTTGGTGCTAGTGCACTCGACGCCACCCTGTAGGGAGATTTGCATTGAAATCCACAAAGCATTCGAGCAACAGCAAAGCCAAGAGTAAAACCAAGGTCGCGGCTGCAAAGCCTAAGGCCAAGGCAGTGAAAGCACCTGCCAAGAAACCCGTTGTAGCTAAAAAAACCGTTGCAGTAAAAAAACCTGTTGTAACAAAGAAAGCTGTAGCCACCAAAAAACCTGTCGCGGCCAAGAAACCCGTGCCAGCCCCGAAACCTGCGACAAAGAAGAAAGCAGTGCCTGTTAAAAAACCTGTTGTTGTGAAAAAGGCCGTTGCCAAAAAAGCTGTCCCTGCAAAGAAAGCCGTGCCTGCAAAGAAAGCCATGCCTGCCAATAAGGGTACGGCATCTGCAAAAAAACCAGCGACCAAGAAAGCGCTGCCGATCAAAAAAACCAACCCTGCGAAACCTGTAAGCAAAACTGTGACAACTGCCGCCAAAACTGTCCCCACCAAGGCCAAAGTGCCTTCACCTCCCTTGAAATCGCCAGCATCTGTTTCCACTCGGGCTGAGTCCACACCAGATAACGCCAAAAAGTCTCCACGAGCTGCAAAGGCCATGTCCATGATGCCGCCGCCTCCTGGGTTGAGCGTGGCCTCCACCATGGCCAAAGCCAGCTATGGGCCTATTTCTGTCCCAACCCTGCCAGCGGTTGTTCCCACGATTCCTGTCAAAAACCCCAAGCTTGCCAATAACTGGAAAAGCAAAACACCTGCGACTGTCTCTGATGAAGAGGTGCTTGCCATGTCTGATGACGAGTACATGAATGCACTGCAAATGGCTTTTTTCCGATTGAAATTGGTTCAGTTGAAAACGGATATTTTGGCCAATGCTGGCGAGACCACCGAGCATTTGCGTGAAGACACCGTCATCGTGCCCGACCCCGCTGATCGTGCCACCATCGAGGAGGAGCACGCATTAGAACTGCGCACCCGTGACCGTGAACGCAAACTCTTGAAGAAAATTGAGCAATCTATTTCGCGTATCGACAGCGGAGACTACGGATATTGCGATGAAACGGGTGAACCTATTGGGGTGGGTCGTTTATTAGCCCGACCGACTGCCACCTTGTCGCTAGAGGCTCAACAACGCCGTGAATTGAAGCAAAAAATGTTTGGCGATTGACTCCCCTTAGCAACGTTTGGTGAAAAGCAGGCCACATAGGGCCTGCTTTTTTTTCGCCCAAAAATCTTATAAATCACATTCGATACCTCTTCTAAGTACTTCATTAATAATGATTTTTTAAATGGATGACAATGCGAAATACGAGCTAAGTTGTTGATTTTGCTGCAAAAACTTCATTTTAAGTCTTGCAAGCACAGAAAATCCTGTTAAAGTGCAGATAAGTGGTATTTGGTGCAAAAATGTGAGATTCTTCACTTTCCCAAGCCATTTTTGTGTAACCAGGGGTTTGTTAGCCGTGTTTCAAGGTGCGTCATCGTTAAGTTTGGATGCCAAGGGCCGCTTGTCGGTTCCAACGCGTCACCGTGATGTGCTGAGTGCAACGACAGCAGGACAACTCACGATCACCCGCCATCCCCACGGATGTTTGATGCTGTTTCCTCGCACAGAGTGGGAAAAATTCAGAGAGCGTGTGGCGTCATTGCCCATGACTGCCCAATGGTGGAAACGCATTTTGTTGGGCAACGCTATGGATGTGGAAATGGATGGCACAGGCCGTGTTCTTGTGTCACCCGAATTACGCAGCGCCGCTCACATCACCAAAGAAGTGATGTTGTTGGGCATGGGCAGCCATTTTGAACTTTGGGACAAGTCGACCTACGACGCCCAAGAGGCCGAGGCCATGCAGGGCGAGATGCCCGATGTGTTTCGCGACTTTTCGTTTTAACGTGGAATGGCAACAACTGAATGGGCACACACCACCGTCATGTTGAAGGAGGCGGTCGAGGCGCTGGACGTCCAGGCCGAAGCCACCTATGTCGACACAACCTTTGGCCGAGGCGGGCATGCAAAGCGCATCTTGGAAAAACTGTCCCCAGCGGGCCAATTGATCGTCTTCGACAAAGACCCGCAAGCGATTGCAGTGGCACAGTCGATGAGCGAGCCCCGAATGCAGATACGCCATCAGGGATTCGAAGCCCTGAACCAACTGCCGCGCCACAGCGTCGCCGGTGTGCTGATGGATCTGGGGGTGAGCTCGCCGCAAATCGACAACCCAGAGCGAGGCTTTTCATTCCGTCAGGACGGCCCGTTGGACATGCGGATGGACACAAGCAAGGGCCCAAGCGTCCACGAATGGCTAGGCGTGGCAAGCACCGACCAAATAGCTCAGGTGATTCGTGACTATGGAGAAGAACGGTTTGCCAATGGCATTGCCAAAGCCATCGTCGCCCAACGCGATGCGGGGCAACTGCCATCGACCACATTGGCCATGGCTGACTTGGTTGCTTCAGTTGTCAAAACCCGTGAAGCGGGTCAAAACCCAGCAACACGAACCTTTCAAGCCTTTCGCATCTTTATTAACCGAGAGCTTGAAGAGCTTGCACAGGCATTGGACGCCAGTCTGCAGGTCTTACAACCGCGAGGGCGTCTGGTCGTGATCAGTTTTCATTCGCTTGAAGACCGCATGGTCAAACAATTCATCGCGAAGAACGCGAAAGAAGTCTATGACCGACGAGCCCCGTTTGCCAGCCCAGCGAAATTAGCGCTGCGCGATTTGGGGCGGAAACGTCCCAGTGCTGAAGAGGTCAGCGCCAATCCACGCAGTCGAAGTGCCATATTGCGCATAGCTGAACGCTTACCTATGCAGGAGGCTACATGACACGCGTCAGTGCTTTGTTGCTTATGGCAGTCGTGCTGAGTGCGCTGTATTTGGTTCGCACCCAATATGAGTCTCGGCGCTTGTATACCGAGCTTGACAGAGCCAAAGCTTTGGCGCAAAGGCTCGATACCGAGCACGATAGATTGGATGTAGAAAGGGGCGCACAAGCAACGCCTTTGCGAGTGGAAAAACTCGCTCGCGAACAGATGCATATGCACACCATTTCTCCTGCCATCACGCAGTACGTCTCTGTTCAAGGTGCAAGCAGTGAAAATGTATCAGCCAGTACACCACCCAAGGCGCAGCCATGAGCAGTCGCAGCGTTCAGTACTCCACCAATCCTTTGCTCGCGAGCAAAACACCGATATGGCGCAGCCAATTCATTGTTGCCGGAATCGCTCTGGGGTTCATCGGTTTGGTAGTGCGAGCAGCCTATGTACAAGTACTCGATAACAATTTTTTTAAAAAACAAGGACAGGTTCGTTTTGAAAGAACCTTAGAGATACCTGCCAACCGTGGGCGGGTGCTCGACCGTAATGGACTCATCCTGGCGTCAAGTGTTCCTATGCCAAGTATTTGGGCCAGTCCAGAAGAAATGGATACAAGCAATCCCAAGCTCAAAGAGCTTGCACTCTTGCTAGAAGTACCCTTATCAGAAATTCGAGAAAAAATCAAAGACCCCAAACGCAAGCATGTATGGCTCAAGAGGCAAGCTGACATGGCAATGGGCAAAAAAATCACAGAGCTGGGTGTTCGAGGTGTGTACACCACCATGGAGTACAAGCGCATGTACCCAGAAGGTGAAGCTGCTGCACACGTCGTGGGATTTACCAATATTGAAAATGTGGGGCAAGAGGGCGTGGAACTTGCCTTCAACAAGCATCTAGCGGGAAAGAGTGGTTCACGGCGAGTGATCAACAACGGTCACAAGCAAGTTGTGGAAGGCATTGGTGACGAAATTCCACCGGAAGACGGCAAAGACTTGCAACTGAGTATCGACAGCAAAGTTCAATACTTTGCTTACCAAAAATTACGCGAAGCAGTGATTGACAACAAAGCTGCTGCTGGCAGCGTGGTGGTGTTGGATGCGCAATCAGGGGATGTGCTGGCACTGGCCAACTACCCAAGTTATTCACCTGAGAAAAGAAGCAATTTCAATGGCGTACAAATGCGCAATAGGGCATTGACAGACACCTTTGAGCCAGGTTCAACCATGAAACCTTTTGTGATTGCCTTGGCGATGGAAAAAGGCATGGTTAAACCCGATACGCCCATAGACACATCGCCTGGCAAGTTCAACATGAACGGCAAAACCATCACCGACGCTCATCCGCATGGCGTGTTGAGCGTGTCTGAAGTGATTCAAAAGTCCAGCAATATCGGCACAGTCAAAATTGCGATGAAGATGACACCCAAGGATATGTGGGAGATGTACACCCAAGTAGGGTTTGGACAAAAGCCGCAAATTCCCTTTCCTGGCGCAGTCGCCGGGCGTTTACGGTCCTACAAAAATTGGCGACCCATTGAACAAGCCACCATGAGCTATGGTTATGGATTGTCAACCAGTTTGTTTCAGTTGGCACAAGCCTATACGGTGTTTGCAAGAGATGGTGAAGTCGTACCCGTGAGCCTTCTCAAGCGAGAGGACAAGGTGGTGGGTGTGCGTTCCATCAGCGCTCAAAACGCGGTGGCAGTTCGAAACATGCTCAACATGGTCGCGGGGCCAGGAGGCACCGCACCCAAGGCACAAACCATGGGTTATTCCGTAGGTGGAAAAACGGGGACGGCCCATAAACAAGAAGGCAAAGGCTACGCAGACAAAAAATACAGAGGATTTTTTGTAGGCATGGCCCCCATTGAAAAACCACGCATTGTGGTTGCAGTGATGATTGACGAGCCCAGCAATGGACGTTACTTTGGGGGCGATGTTGCTGCACCTGTATTCAGTGAAACTGTGCAGCAGACTCTGCGGATGTTGGGCATCCAACCCGACCGAGCCGTTAAACCACAAATCGTTGCCAAAGCCGAAGCGGAGTCGTTTTGATGCAAACATTTCAGACGCCTCCACAAGCTGCGCAATGGTTACAAGAAAAAGTCACTGGGAAACTGCACATTGACAGCCGTAAGGTCAAACAAGGCGATGCTTTTTTTGCTTATCCTGGCTTGACGCAAGATGCCCGCCAATATGTAGCGCAAGCTTTATCCCAAGGGGCCAGCGCATGCCTTGTAGAGGCAAAAGGCATTGAACAATTTCCCTGGATACAGGACGAGACAAGAGTTGGCGTCTACCCAGATTTAAAACAAGCTTGTGGCCCGATTGCTGATACTTACTTTGAGTCTCCAAGCCAAAAGCTGCAGATGCTGGCCGTGACAGGTACCAATGGCAAGACATCCACCGCATGGTGGTTGTCGCATGCTCTTAGCCGAACAGGTCTAAGGTGCGCAGTGGTTGGCACATTGGGCATGGGTGAAGCGCACCAACTACACAACACTGGAATGACAACACCGGATTCCCTGCAACTTCATGCGCAGTTGCGTCAGTGGGTCAATGATGGCGTCCAAGCCTGTGCCATAGAAGCTTCGTCTATAGGGTTGAATGAACATCGCTTGGATGGGACGAAACTGAAGATCGCTATCTTCACCAATTTCACGCAAGACCATTTGGATTACCACGGCAGTATGGATGCCTATTGGCAAGCCAAATCTAAGCTATTTGATTGGCCTGACTTGCAAGCAGCTGTGATCAATATCGATGATTCGCACGGCCATGCGTTGGCTATTCGGTTACAAGCGACACCAGAGAAAACCCGGCCTGACATTTGGACTATTTCGATGCATTCAAGCGCAAGGCTGCGTGGGCAGTCTGTGCAAATCGGTGAATACGGTTTGGAATTTGAGGTGGTGGAAGGCGATGAAGTTCACCCCATGACAACCGATGTGGTCGGGGAATTCAATGTGCTTAACCTGCTGGGAGTTTTGGCTGCAATGCGAGCACTCGGGATAGAGCTTTCACAAGCTATCAAGGCGTGCCACAAACTCCCATCCGTGCCAGGCCGAATGCAAAGTTTGGGTGGTTCAGGCAAGCCATATGTTGTCATTGACTATGCGCACACGCCTGATGCTTTGATGCAGGCACTCAAAGCCTTGAGACCCATGACAACTGCGCGTGAAGGACAGTTGCATTGCATCTTTGGTTGCGGTGGCGACCGCGATGCAAGCAAACGACCATCCATGGCAAAAGCGGCAGAGGATGGTGCAGACTTGATTGTCTTGACCAGTGATAACCCTCGCAACGAACAAACACAAACAATCATTGCGCACATGGTGGATGGTTTGTCCAACCCCGCTCAGGCGATCATTTGCATAGACCGAGCAGAGGCCATTGCCCAAACCATTGAAAAAGCCAAGCCACAAGACGTCATCCTGATCGCTGGCAAGGGACATGAAAATTACCAAGAAATCAAGGGTTTGAAAATACCTTTTTCAGATGAAAAACAGGCTTTGGTGGCATTGAGTCTTTGGAGCACCTCATGACGCAAGACCTGAATATTTCCTTGGGACAACTCCATACCTGGTTGCCGCATAGCCGTTTGATTGGCGACCCCAGACTGCTGGTGTCGCGTATACACACTGACAGTCGCAGTCTGATCAAGGGCGATTTGTTTGTCGCATTGAAAGGCGATCGATTTGACGGACATGATTTTTTAGCGCAACTGCCTGGGCAAGGTGTCGCTGTTGCGATTGCAACCCGCGGTTTGAAAAATGCTGGCTTGATGGGCCTAGAGGTAGCGAACACATTGCAAGCATTGGGGCAGTTATCGCAGGCTTGGCGTTCTCAGTTTTCAATACCCATGATTGCTGTCACAGGCAGCAATGGCAAGACCACCGTCACACAGATGATTGCCAGCATATTGCGTGCATGGCAAGGTGAAGACGCCTTGGCGACCCAAGGAAACTTCAATAACGCCATTGGTTTGCCCCTGACTTTATTGCGACTGCAATCCCGCCATCGCAGCGCTGTGGTCGAGTTGGGAATGAACCATGTAGGGGAAATTGCTGAACTTGCCAGCTTGGCCGCGCCTACGGTGGCATTGGTCAATAACGCGCAACGTGAACACCAAGAGTTCCTGCACAGTGTTCAAGCAGTTGCTGCTGAAAACGGTGCAGTAATTGCAGCATTGCCACCCGATGGCATCGCTGTTTTCCCCACTGAGGACCCTTATGCCGATGTGTGGCGACAACTGGCCGCCCACAAACAAGTGCTCTGCTTTGGGAAAACCAAAAAGTCAGATATTCATTTGGTGAATGGTGAATGGTCCAAACAACAGTGGCAACTCAGCGTGCAAACTCCTAAGGGCCGAATCAACACCAGCTTGTCTGTTGCAGGCGATCACAATGTGCTCAACGCCTTGGCCGCCATCGCTTGCGCAGTTGCAGCAAACGTTCCATTGGCGTGCATAGAACAAGGCATTGCTGCATTTGAACCAGTCAATGGCAGATCACGGTCACTGTTTCTCAAATGGGCAGACCGAGAGCTGGTCTTGATCGATGACAGCTACAACGCCAACCCTGACTCTGTCAGGGCGGCTATCAATGTATTGGCGCAATCATCCCAACCTCGTTTATTGGTGTTGGGGGACATGGGGGAAGTAGGGACTCAAGGCGCTGCCTTTCATGCAGAGGTTGGACGCTATGCACAAGCCAGTGGCATTGAACATCTCATCACTTTAGGAGAACTCAGTCGCGATACCGCCAAAGTTTTTTTAAATGCAAAGCATTGCCAATCAATCGATGAGGTGTATGCACAGGTACGAGCCAGATTACCCTTGGTAAACACAGTGCTGATCAAAGGATCTCGGTTCATGCGGATGGAGCGTGTGGTGCACGCCATTCAGTCGTGGGTCAACAGCCAGTCAACTTCTTCTAGCGCCACGGAGGTTCCATGTTCTTGAGCTTGGCCCAGTGGTTGCAAAGCATATCGCCCGATTTTGGCTATTTGCGTGTATTTCAATACCTTACTTTCAGGGCGGTGATGGCTGCAATGACTGCGCTCATGATCGGACTGATTGCAGGCCCTTTTGTGATTCGCAAATTGACACAATTGAAAATTGGACAACCCATCAGAGGTTACGGTGTTGAAGCGCACCTTGTGAAATCGGGCACGCCCACCATGGGAGGCGTGCTGATATTGCTAGCCATTGCACTGTCAACTTTGCTGTGGGTAGATTTGTCCAACCGATTTGTGTGGATTGTGCTGTTGGTTACTTTGGGTTTTGGTGCCATAGGTTGGGTAGATGATTGGCGCAAAGTGGTGCGCAAAGACCCAGAGGGAATGCCCTCAGGCGAAAAATACCTTTGGCAATCCATCATTGGTTTGCTGGCTGCGCTTTACTTGGTTTTTAGCATTTCTGAGGTCAGCAACCTGCGTGTGATGGAGCTTTTTTACAGTTGGGTGCGCTCAGGCTTTGATGTCAACTTGCCGCCCAAAGCCGGTTTGCTATTGCCCTTCTTCAAAGAAATCAGCTACCCATTAGGGATTCTGGGGTTTGTGGGGTTGACCTATGTGGTGATCGTAGGTTCTAGCAATGCAGTCAATTTGACCGATGGATTAGACGGCTTGGCCATCATGCCGGTGGTGATGGTGGGTTCGGCCCTTGGCGTCTTTGCCTATGTCACAGGATCTGCGGTTTATTCACGTTACCTGTTTTTCCCCCATATTCCTGGTTCAGGTGAGTTACTGGTGTTTTGCTCGGCCATGGCTGGTGCAGGTTTGGCTTTTTTGTGGTTCAACACCCACCCTGCACAAGTCTTTATGGGCGATGTGGGCGCATTGGGCTTAGGTGCAGCTTTGGGAACCATTGCAGTCATCGTCAGGCAAGAAATTGTGTTGGCCATCATGGGCGGAATTTTTGTAGCAGAAGCTGTCTCAGTGATGTTGCAGGTCAGTTATTTCAAATACACCAAGCGTAAATATGGCGAGGGCAGACGAATTTTAAAAATGGCTCCCTTGCATCACCACTTTGAAAAGTCAGGGTGGAAGGAAACGCAGGTTGTAGTTCGATTTTGGATCATCACCATGCTGCTGTGCTTGGTGGGACTTTCTACTTTGAAGTTGCGTTGACCATGAAGATGCTTGCAGACCTACACATATTGGTTTTAGGCTTGGGTAGCTCAGGCTTGGCCATGGTTCGCTGGTGCGTGTTGCAAGGAGCAAAGGTCACAGTGGTGGATAACCGTGAACAACCGCCATGTTTGTCGGCTATGCGCTCTGATCATCCTGAGGTCACATTCATCCATGGGTCTTTTGATGCTGCCTTACTGGATGATTCTTCTATCAAGGCTGTGTTCAAGAGCCCCGGCTTATCACCTGCACAAGTCAAATCTGTCTGGACGGCCACCCAACAAAAAGGACTGTGGCACGGGACGGAATTAAGCCTGTTTGCACATGCCATGGATTCTTTGGCCAAAGCACAGGCATACCAACCCCATGTGTTGGCCATCACTGGAACCAACGGCAAAACAACTGTCACAGCCTTAACTTCATGCTTGCTCAAGCGGGCAGGTGTGACGGTTGCCGTTGCTGGAAACATTGGACCCACCTTATTGGATACTTTGCGTGAAAACTTAACCCATTTGCCACAGGCATGGGTACTGGAGCTATCAAGCTTTCAGCTCGATGGCGAAACGCAATTTGAGCCTACCGCTGCGTGTGTATTGAATCTCACACAAGACCATCTGGATTGGCACGAAGACATGCAAAGTTACGGTGCGGCTAAGTCACGGATATATGGCAACCAAGCTGTTGCTGTGATGCCGCGTCAAGATGACACTGTTGCGGCTTTGTTGCCTAAGGATCTAGCCAAAAAGAAATCAGACAAACGCCATGTGATTTCCTTTGGGGCTGATTCCCCCATTCAAGCAGGTGACTACGGCCTGGAAAATGTCAATGGCATGACGTGGCTGGTACGCGCATCGTTGCCTGAAACAGAGGGTAAGAAAGCTTTAGAGGAAGATATTCATCTGCAGCGATTGATGCCAGCCGATGCATTGCGAATTCGCGGGCAACACAATGCCATCAACAGTTTGGCTGCACTCGCACTCGCAAGCACCTGCGGCACTGGATTGGCGGCGATGTTGTATGCACTTCGGGAATACACCGGCGAGCCACATCGATTGCAAACAGTCGGTGTGATCAACAACATTGAATACATTGATGACAGCAAGGGTACCAATGTCGGCGCCACTGTTGCAGCCATGAACAGTTTAGGAAAGCATCAAAACATCGTCGTCATCTTAGGTGGCGATGCCAAAGGACAAGACTTTGCGCCACTGCTAGAGCCACTTAGGAAATTTGCCCGAGCAGTTGTGCTGATGGGTAAAGATGCGCCACATATTCAACAAGTATTGGCAGGCGTCGAGTTTCCTGTGCTGCAAGCCACAGATATAGCCAGCGCGGTTGCCAAGGCCAGCGCAAAAGCACTTGCAGGAGATACGGTCTTGTTATCGCCTGCTTGTTCAAGCCTAGACATGTACAAGAACTATGAAGAGCGTGGGCAGATTTTTTCTGAGTGTGTGAACGCATTAGTGTTTGAAGAGGGGCACGCATGAGTGACAGCGCACTCTTCAACTGGGCAGACCGCGTCGGGCGTTGGTTTGGCAGCACGCCAAAAGAGGGGCCGGATGCATTGCCAGTGCGTGTGCATGGGCGCGAATACGGACGCACGCGTGCCGCACCTGCAGGCATCAAAGCATTCGATCAGAACTTGGTTTGGGCAATTGCTGGCTTGCTGATCTGGGGCTTGGTGATGGTCTATTCCGCGTCAATTGCACTCAATGACGGCCCTCGCTCAACAGGTTTTTCTCAAGTTCAGTATCTTGTTCGGCATATGGCTGCATTGGGGGTGGGATTCATTGCAGCCTTGCTGGTGTTTCAAATTTCTATGGACACTTGGGAAAAGGCTGCTCCATGGGTATTCATTGTTTCAATCGCCTTGTTGATTGTGGTGTTACTACCCTTTATGGGGAAAAGTATCAACGGCGCAAGACGTTGGATCAGTTTTGGAATATTCAATTTCCAACCCTCAGAATTAGCGAAATTTGGGACGCTGTTGTATGCAGCCAATTACATGGTGCGCAAAATGGATGTCAAAGAAAAATTCTTTGCAGCAGTCACACCTATGGGTGTAGCGATCGCGATTGTGGGTTCACTCTTGCTGGCAGAACCGGATATGGGTGCATTTTTGGTGATAGCAGTCATCGCCATGGGGATATTGTTTTTAGGTGGCGTCAATGCGCGAATGTTCTTATTGATTGCATTTGTTTTACTTGTCGCATTTGGCCTCATCATTGGTTTGTCTGAATGGCGGCGTGAACGAATCTTTGCCTACCTAGACCCGTGGAGTGCCAAGTACGCGCTTGGCAAAGGCTATCAACTGTCCCATTCACTCATCGCCTTTGGACGAGGTGAAATCTTCGGGGTTGGTTTAGGTGGCAGCGTCGAAAAATTGCACTGGCTTCCAGAAGCACATACCGACTTTTTGCTGGCGGTGATTGGCGAAGAATTCGGACTTATCGGGGTAGTAACTTTGATTGGTGTCTTCATGTGGATGACGCGTCGCATCATGTTCATAGGACGCCAAGCCATCGCCATGGACCGGGTGTTCGCGGGATTGGTGGCGCAGGGCGTAGGCATTTGGATTGGTTTCCAAGCCTTTATCAATATGGGTGTGAATTTAGGTGCTTTACCGACCAAAGGCTTGACCTTGCCATTGATGAGTTACGGAGGATCAGCCATATTGCTCAACCTCATTGCTTTGACTGTTGTGCTGCGCGTGGACTATGAAAACCGCCTCCTGATGCACGGAGGTCGTGTATGAATACACCCACCGCATTGGTCATGGCCGGTGGCACAGGCGGTCATATCTTTCCAGGTTTGGCCATTGCTGAAGTGTTGCGTGGTCAAGGTTGGCAGGTGCATTGGATGGGTGCGCCATACCCCAGCATGGAGTCTCAACTGATTCCTCCCAAAGGCTTTGCTTTTGAGGAAGTACGTTTTGGTGGTGTACGCGGCAAAGGAAAACTCACACTTTTGCTCATGCCATGGCGACTGTTGCTGGCAATGGTGCAAAGCTTGAAATTGATCCGACGTATCAAGCCAGACGTTTTGGTAGGCCTTGGGGGTTACATCACATTCCCAGGCGGTGTGATGGGTGTGGTGAGCGGTCGACCATTGGTGTTGCATGAGCAAAATGCAGTGGCTGGAATGGCCAATCAATGGCTTGGCAAAATTTCCCACAGAATCTTTAGCAGCTTCCCTAATGCTTTACCCAAAGGCGAGTGGGTAGGTAACCCATTGCGTTCAGAATTTTTACATCAAGCAGAACCTGCCAAAAGGTATGCAGCAAGAACCGGTCCCTTGCGGGTGGTGGTGATGGGCGGAAGTTTGGGCGCACAAGCCATCAACACAGTGCTTCCGCAGGCACTGGCACTGATACCTGTTCAAGAGCGACCCAGCGTGTTGCACCAAGGTGGTCAAAAGCATCTACAGGACTTGTCACTGGCTTATGCACATGCAGGTGTAGAAGCTGAACTCACTGCATTCATTGATAACCCAGCACAGGCCATGGCACAAGCCGACTTGATCATATGTCGCGCAGGAGCGAGTACGGTCAGCGAAATTGCCGCCATAGGTGTTGCAGCCATCATGGTGCCTTTTCCCTCGGCTGTCGATGACCACCAAACCATGAATGCCCAATTCTTATCGACCCAAGGGGCAGGGTGGCTGATTGCTCAACATGAGTTGTCACCGAAATTGCTGGCGAATCAAATCCAAACTTTGACCCGCGATGTGCTGGGGCAAGCAGCACAAAAAGCCTATGGCTTGAGAAAAACCGATGCAGCAGAAAAAATTGCGCAGGCATGTCGCGAGGTGCTGCAATGAAACACGCCATCAGCCATGTGCATTTTGTAGGTGTTGGCGGCGCTGGCATGAGTGGCATTGCCGAAATATTGCATAACCTTGGCTATAAAGTTTCTGGCTCCGATTTGTCCGACGGACCTGTATTGCAAAGACTGACTGAGCTTGGCATTCAAACCAAAGTAGGTCATGACGCACTGAATATCGAAGGGGCTGATGCAGTGGTGACCTCCACGGCTGTTCAAGCAGACAACCCAGAGGTTGTTGCTGCACACCAAAAACTGATACCCGTGGTCCCTAGGGCAGTCATGCTCGCAGAATTGATGCGACTCAAGCAAGGCATAGCCATAGCGGGAACCCATGGCAAAACCACCACCACCAGTTTGGTGGCCAGTGTATTGGCGCAAGCTGGGCTAGACCCTACCTTTGTCATTGGAGGGCGACTCATCAGTGCAGGCGCGAATGCGAAACTAGGAGCCGGGGATTACATCGTGGTCGAGGCAGATGAGTCAGATGCCTCATTCCTGAACCTGAGTCCCATCATGTCTGTGGTGACGAATATTGATGCAGATCACATGGAGACCTATGGACACAATTTCAGTCAATTGAAATCGGCCTTCATCGAATTTCTGCACCGAATGCCGTTTTATGGTGCAGCGGTATTGTGTATTGATGATCCTGTGGTTAATAGCCTTTTGTCGCAAGTTTCAAGGCCAATCACATCCTATGGATTGTCAGAAAAAGCACAAGTTCGGGCAATTCATGTTCGCACCGATGAAGCGCGTATGCATTTCACTGTCAAGCGCAGCAACGGCGTGACATTGCCTGATATGGATATTGTTTTGAACTTGCCAGGTACACACAATGTGCTCAATGCATTGGCGGCCATTGCGATTGCGGTTGAACTCAATATCCCTGATGAAGCAGTCGTTAAAGCATTGGCCAACTTTGGAGGTGTCGGGCGCAGGTTTCAACGACATGGAGAAATTGCTGCCAAAGCGGGTGGTTATTTCACACTGATTGAAGACTATGGGCATCACCCTGTGGAATTAGCAGCAACCATTGACGCTGCGCGGGGGGCATTCCCCGGCCGACGCTTGGTACTGGCATTTCAGCCGCACCGCTTTAGCAGAACGCGGGACTGCTTTGAGGACTTTGTTGCAGTTCTTCAGAAAGTCGATGTGCTTTGGCTGACTGAAGTTTATTCAGCAGGAGAAGTACCGATTGCAGCGGCCGATGGCCGCTCGCTGGCGCATGCCGTTCGTGTCGCAGGACAGCAGCAACTGGTGTTTGCCCAAGACTTAAATGCTCTTACCGAATTGGTGGTTAACAACGCATGCAATGGCGATGTGGTGATGTGCATGGGTGCAGGCTCGATTGGTTCCGTGCCGGCCTTGGTGGTGGAGCAGTCAGCTCAATGGACAACCTTGAAGGTGGTGAGTGCATGAGCAGCTTTGACATCGCAAAAAGCAAAGTCGCTGTGTTGCTGGGTGGGCGCTCCGCAGAGAGAGATATTTCGCTGATGTCCGGTCAAGGCGTTCTGACAGCATTGCAATCAATGGGAGTCAATGCCACAGCCTTTGATCCTGCACAACTCGCACTTGAGCAGTTGAAAGCAGAAAAGTACACCCATGCCTTTATTGCTTTGCACGGCAGACATGGCGAGGATGGGACTGTGCAAGGCGCATTGGAATTAATGGGAATTCCATATACGGGCTCTGGCGTGATGGCTTCTGCGATTGCCATGGACAAGCAAATGACCAAGCGCCTTTGGCGAGCTGAGCATTTGTCTACGCCTGCTTCTATTTGGTTACCACCCCATGAACAAACACCTGAAAACATCGCTAGGCTTATCCAAGAACTGGGTTTGCCGCTGATTGTCAAACCACCTCACGAAGGCTCTTCTATCGGCGTCACCAAAGTCACCGATCAAGCGCAGCTTGCCAAAGCCATTTCATTGGCGACAAGCCTTGACCCTGACTTGCTGTGCGAAATGTTCATAGAAGGTGAAGAGGTCACTTGCCCGGTCATAGGACAAGGTGGAAATGCCAAAGCCTTGCCTGTGGTGAAAATTGTGGCACCTCAAGGTGCATATGACTATCAGAACAAATACTTCACAGATGAAGTCAGTTATCTTTGTCCTAGCGGTTTGGCCCCAGAAGAAGAAAAAGCGATTCAAGCATTGAGTGTGGCTGCCTACCAGGCATTGGGTTGTCGTGGTTGGGGACGAGCGGACATCATGATTCGCGCGAGTGATCGACAACCCTTTCTGCTTGAAATGAACACCAGTCCTGGCATGACCAGCCACTCGCTGGTACCCATGTCTGCACTGGCTGCGGGTATTACGTACTCGCAGCTTTGTATGCAGATTTTGGCCAGTGCATGCCTAGATACACAAAAAGGGGTGGCCACGCCATGAAAGCACGCGATGCCATGCGCATGAGCGACGAGGTGCCAATGCCCTTGGACATTCGATTGATGAACATCACCAGTGTCTTGCTGATGCTGGTCTTTGGTTTGGTGTTGGTGAGTGCATTGCTGTGGTGGGTCGTCCATCACCCGGTGTTTGCCCTGTCTGCCATCTCGGTGCAAGGGGATGTTCGTCACAACAATGCAGTCACATTAAGGGCCAATGTGGTACCGCGATTGCGAGGTGGTTTTTTCAGTGTTGATTTGATGCAAGCAAGAGCCACGTTTGAAAATGTGCCTTGGGTGAGGCAAGCCTTGGTCAGGCGCGAGTTTCCCAACAGACTCAGCGTTGAACTCGAAGAGCACCAACCGGCTGCATTTTGGGGCAATGAAGCTGACTCGCGGCTGCTCAATAAGCAAGGTGAAGTTTTCAGCGCAAATTTTGGCGAATTGGATGATGAAAACTTGCCCCGCTTGAGTGGCCCAGATTCAGAGTCGGCCCAAGTTCTGCAAATGTATGAAGTGTTGAAACCCGAACTCGCAAAACTGCAGTTCCAAATCAAAGGCTTGGAACTCACCGCCCGTGGCAGTTGGCGGGCCGAGCTCAAAAGTGGGGCTCAGATTGAATTGGGCCGTGGCACCAGCAATGAAGTGCTGGCGCGGGTTGAGCGCATGACGCTCACCTTGGCTCAGGTCACTCAAAGATATGGTCGACAAACACAGGCGCTGGAAGCGGCAGATTTACGACATGTGAATGGTTATGCCTTGCGCTTGCGCGGGGTAAGCACGCTGACATCAACTACAACAAGGTAAACACACAGAGGTTTCCATGGCAAAAGAGTACAAAGATTTGGTCGTAGGTTTGGATATCGGCACCAGTAAGGTGATGGTGGTCGTAGCAGAGGTATTGCCTGGGGCAGAGTTAAAGCTCGCCGGATTTGGTATTGCCCCTAGCAGCGGATTGAAGCGAGGTGTGGTTGTCAATATCGATGCCACCGTCCAAAGTATTCAGCAAGCTTTGAAAGAAGCTGAACTGATGGCTGACTGCAAAATCACACGTGTGTACACAGGCATCACGGGTAGCCATATACGCGGAATGAATTCACATGGCATGGTGGCTGTCAAGGACCATGAAGTCACTGCCGCAGATGTCGCCAGAGTGGTTGAAACTGCCAAGGCCATCAATATCTCGACTGACCAGCGACTGCTTTTGGTCGAACCACAAGAATTTGTCATCGATGGCCATGATGTCAAAGAACCGATTGGTATGAGTGGTATTCGGTTGGAGGCAAAGGTGCATATCGTCACCGGCGCTCAAAGTGCGGCAGAGAACATCATCAAGTGTGTGCGTCGTTGCGGACTTGACGTAGAGCAACTCATGCTCAACCCTTTGGCCTCCAGCCATTCGGTGCTGACCGCGGACGAGCGTGAACTGGGTGTGGCATTGGTTGACATTGGCGCCGGTACCACCGACGTTGCCATCTTCACCAATGGTGCCATTCGACACACCGCAGTCATTCCCATTGCCGGCGACTTGATTACCAGCGATATCGCTATGGCCCTGCGCACACCTACCAAAGACGCTGAGGACATCAAAGTTGAGTCTGGCTTTGCCAAGCAACTGCTGGCTGATCCCAATGTGCAAGTAGAGGTGCCAGGGCTGGGCGACAGAGGACCCAGAATGCTGAGCCGACAAAATTTGGCTGGTGTGATCGAGCCACGGATCGAAGAAATATTCTCCTTGGTGCAACAGGTGTTGCGAGATTCTGGTTACGAAGAAGTTCTCTCGTCAGGCATTGTGCTCACGGGTGGGAGCGCCATGATGCCGGGCATGATTGAACTGGGTGAAGACATATTTTTGAAGGCGGTTCGACGTGGCGTTCCGCGCTACAGCAGTGCATTGTCAGACATGGTTTCGCACCCTCGTGCGGCCACAGTCATGGGTTTGCTTGAGGAGGCCCGCTTGGCCCGTTTGCGCGGTTTCAGAGTGGCTCAGAAAAATGGCTCCATGAAAACAGCCATGGGGCGAGTCAAAGACTGGTTTGTGGGGAACTTCTGATGATGAATCTATATTTTCACTTCCAACATCAACACGAATCCTGTCTGTTTGGTGACCACCGTCGATGGCGACCTTGTATTCGAGGTGCGCCGCCCATCAGTGAAGACTTCGGACACATTGCTTGAAATGAACGGTAAAACAAACAACACAGACATTGGAGAAAAACATGAACATAGAAATGATTGAAAAAAACGAATTCAGCTCTGACACCCAAATCCGTGTCATCGGTGTCGGTGGAGGTGGTGGTAATGCGGTTGAACACATGATCAAAAGCGGTGTTCGGGGCGTAGAGTTCATCTGCGCCAATACCGATGCGCAGGCCTTGCGCGTCAGTTCTGCGCACCGCGTGATTCAATTGGGTGATAACGGCTTGGGTGCTGGTAGTAAACCAGAGCGTGGTCAGTCTGCAGCAGAGGCTGCTACCGAAACCATTCGTGAGGTACTGGAAGGTGCAAACATGGTCTTCATCACCGCTGGCATGGGCGGTGGCACAGGCACGGGTGCGGCCCCCGTGGTTGCCCGCGTGGCGCGTGAAATGGGTATCCTGACGGTGGGCGTGGTCACCAAGCCATTCGACTGGGAGGGCGGTCGACGCATGACCAATGCTGAGGCGGGTTTGGCCGAATTAGAAGCCAACGTGGACTCTTTGATCGTGGTATTGAATGAAAAATTGCTGGATGTGTTGGGCGACGATGTTACCCAAGACCAAGCGTTTGCTTATGCTAACGATGTGTTGCGTAACTCTGTAGGTGGCATTGCCGAGATCATCAATGTGGAAGCCTTGGTCAACGTTGACTTTGAAGACGTTCGCACCGTCATGAGCGAGCAGGGTAAAGCCATGATGGGCACGGCCACAGCCAACGGACCAGACCGCGCCCGCATTGCTGCTGAGCAGGCCGTGGCATGCCCTTTGCTCGAAGGTGTGGATATGACTGGTGCCAAGGGTGTATTGGTGCTCATCACGGCAGCCAAAGGCGGTTTGAAACTGGCCGAATCCCGTGAAGCGATGAATACCATTCGCGCATTTGCATCCTCTGAAGCCCATGTGATTTATGGCACGGCGTACGATGAATCTTTGGGTGACCAAATTCGCGTCACGGTGGTGGCAACAGGATTGGCGCATGCAGGTAAGCGCATTGCGCCACCTTTGACGGTCATTCAACGCACTGGTACAGACAATGTCGGCTATGCACCGCAAGCCATCATGCCCAGCAGCGCCATGGCAGAGAGCAGCCATATGGCCAGCAGCATGCCAAGCGCAATAACACCAGCAGACTATGGCAATGTCAATGTACCCAGTGTTTGGCGAACACGTGACCGTACACAAGCAGCAGCCAAAGTTGACGCCATGTCTTCAGGTGGCATGGATAACTACGAAATCCCAGCTTTTTTGCGAAAACAAGCCGATTAAAATCACAGGCGTGCTTAAGCAAAGAACCCTGCAAACCCTCACCCGTGCCGTCGGCGTTGGCCTGCACAGCGGCCAGCGGGTAGAGCTGTGTCTGCGTCCTGCTCCCCCTGACACTGGGGTGGTTTTCAGGCGCATTGATTTGAGCCATCCAGTAGAAATCCCTGTCAGCGCGACTGCAGTGACAGACACGCGGTTGGCCTCCACTATCTCTGCCCACGGCGTGAAAGTCTTGACGGTAGAACATTTGATGTCGGCCTGCTCTGGCTTGGGTATTGATAACTTGTATGTGGACATCACTGCCGAAGAGGTTCCCATCTTAGATGGCTCATCCGCCTCGTTTGTATTTCTTTTGCAAAGCGCAGGCATTGTGTTACAAGATGCACCTAAGCGCTTTATCCGCGTGCTCAGCGAAGTCTGTGTCATGGAGGGTGAGGCCGAGCAACGCAAATGGGCCAAACTCGAGCCTTACCATGGTTACAAATTAAGCTTTGAAATTGATTTTCAACACCCTGCAGTCGATGCCACTGGCCAGCGGGTTGAGTTTGACACTGAAACCGGCAGTTACGTCAAAGACATTGCCAGAGCCCGCACTTTTGGTTTTTCAAAAGACATAGAACATATGCGTGCCAATGGTTTGGCTTTGGGCGGCGGATTAGACAACGCCATCGTCATGGATGATTACAAAGTGCTCAACAGCGATGGGTTGCGGTACGACGATGAATTTGTGAAACACAAAATACTCGACGCCATGGGTGACTTGTATCTCTTAGGCCGTCCATTGCTGGCTTCATACAGCGCATTTCGCTCAGGTCACGCCATGAATAACCGCTTGCTTCGCGAGTTGCTCAGCCAACCCCAAGCGTATGAAATTGTCAGCTTCGAGGACGAGCGGCGCGCTCCAAGAGGCTTGGCTCAACTCGCACCTGCTTGGTAGTTTTTGGTGCTATATCCATCATCCGTGAACTGTGACGGGCATGCGCATGTGTGATCGCCAAGCCCAAAGCATCGGCTGCATCGGGTCCTGGTAAAGCCGGCAACTTCAGCAAACGCTTGACCATCTCCTGAACCTGCGCTTTGGCCGCTTTGCCGTGTCCAGCAATGGCTTTTTTCATTTGTAATGCGGTGTATTCAGTCACAGGCAAATCTTTTTGCACCAAAGATGTGAGGCAGGCACCTCTGGCTTGGCCAAGCAACAGACTGGCTTGCGGATTCATATTCACAAAGACAATTTCCACAGCTGATTCATGGGGCGCATAGCGCTCAACCACTTGTGCAATGCCGTTGAAAATCACATTCAAACGCGCAGGCAAATCGTCGCGCGGCAAATGCGTGGTGGTGATGGTGCCGCTGGCCACATAGCGCAACTGACTACCGGTGCTGTCGATCACTCCAAACCCAACACATTGCAAGCCTGGGTCTATGCCCAAAATACGCACAAGCTCTGTCATGGCAGTGCCACCATGGGCATACGGGCCAAAATAATGGCAGCACGGTCATTCAAATACGGCGAGCGAGGAAATTTTTCGTAGTATTTGGGACGCGGCAACATGACCGACAGACGTGCGGCCTCTGCAGAACTTAACTGGGAAACCGATCTACCATAGTAATGTCGTGCTGCAGACTCAACACCAAAAACACCTTCCCCCCATTCGACATTGTTAAGGTAGATTTCCAAGATACGTTGCTTGCTTAAGCATTGCTCTAAGGCCATAGTCAGAACCAATTCTTGTGATTTGCGAAAGAAAGTTCTTTCTCCACTGAGAAAAAGGTTTTTTGCCAACTGCTGCGTGATGGTGGAACCACCTACCACTTTAGGGGTTTGGTTTTTAGCTTGTGCTTTGGCCTCAGCACGTGCGTTTTTGCTCCAAGCTCGCTCGAGCGCCTCCCACTGAACACCCGTATGTGACGCAAAAATATCATCCTCGGAGGCAATCACCGCACGTTGGATATTCACTGGCAATCTAGGGTGAGCTACCCATTGCTGCGACCAACGAATAGCAGGGTATTTAAGGCTGAGACGCCCAAGCTCAGACCGCTGAAAAGCAGTTGAACCTGGGTCCACATACCGCATCATGGCAATGCGTGCAAAGAAAAAAACCTGCAAACCCAAAGCGCACCAAAAGAAAAAAACAAGCCACCTCAGTCCTGCAAGAAGAAACAGATGGCGGCGGCGCGAAGTCACAGTCATTCGCTTTGCAAAGTGGTTTGCAAAGTGTTGTTGTGGTCAAAGCTGAACCGCGTGACCAAAGCCAGTTGGTCCATTTCACGTCGCATGGCGTCGTTGAATGGACCATACGGACCGGCGTTACGCGCAATTTGCTTGGCATGAAAGTCAAGCAAAGGATTGCCAGAGCCTTGAGAAACCTCAGCTGAGATGACTTGTCCGCGTGTATCAATCGTGATGACCATGATCAACGAGCCATACAGTTTTTGACCTTGCGCTTGTGGGAAATCCAAAGTTCCCTTCGCCTCAATCTTGCGTCGAATCACGTCGTAGTAGCGAGAGTAAGAGGCTTCTTGGGTGCTGGGGCTGACATAGCGTTTGCGGGGGCGTGCATTCTCTTCTTGTATGCGTTTTTCGATTTGGGCCAACAAGTTGATGAGTTGTTGGCGTTGTCGCTCAATCGCAGGATCTTTGTAGGTGTTGTGCGAAGCATTGAGTTTGGCCAATGTTTGCTTGGTGCGGGTGAGCAGCTCAGCTTGCTCACGTTCTTTTTCAGCAATCTTTTGCTTCACTTGGTTATCAGCTTGACCAGAGCGGGTCGTTGGCGAGTTGATCAGAGGGGAGGTTGATCTGTCTTTAGTGGTTTCGCCGCCACCTGCCAAATTGGTTTGAGCAATAGCTTTAGGTTTGGCTGGGGCTTTTTCTTCGGACTCGGTGTTGACCAAAATCACTTCCAAACCAGTGTCGCGCACCAAACGGTCTATATTCTCTGGGGGGGTTAGCCGCACAGCCATTAAGACCGCATGAACAGTCAGTGAAATGCCCAAAGCCCAGGGCAAAAGTCTGTCAGCATGGAAAAAGGAAACAAGCATCTGGATGGTTCAAAAAATTAGCTGGATGCGTCCGAAGGCGCAGCGGGAGCAACTTCAGCATCATCCAAGTCAACTGCAATGGCAAGGGGACCTGCCGCCACCTCTTCATCTTCTTCGGCGTTGATGGGCTCTTGCGTTTGCTGCAAAGATTCAATGAATTGTGCATGGATATCCAGTGCAATCAAATCCATATCACCTAAGCGAACCCGCACCCGACTGCCTCTTTCAAGCGCTGGAGAACCCACGACGGAAAAAACCAGCGGCAAATGGTCAGCGCGTGCCAGCGCTGGTTCACCGGGAAAGGATTTGATCACGGTCGCGTCCAATTCTGCAACCGAGTTTTGGCGCAAGTACTGCAAAGTCCAAAAGCGCTCCATGCTGGCTTGGTGGGTGTTGTAGGCGCTGTAGGCTGATTCAAAAGCAGTGATGATGCCAAAGAGTTCTGCATCCTTGGGCTTGAAAGGGGCTGCCAGTGCAGCGGTTGCGCCATGGCGCACGCTTGCAATCAATTGCCACTGGTTGACCAAATCTGTGTAGCGACGCAAAGGCGAGGTACTCCAAGCGTAACTGGGGACGCCGATGCCAGCATGGGGCAGGGCCTTGGTGCCCATGCGAACTTTGATGCCAGGTGCCAAAGAGGCTTGGCTGCGGTAAATGGCAGGCACGCCCAAACTGGCCAGCCACTGACCCCAGGTGCTGTTGGCCAAAATCATGGCTTCAGCCACGATCAGGTCCAGCGGTGACCCGCGTGTGCGAATGCTGATGTTTACGCTTTCATGGCCATTAGGGCCGGTATCGGCCACTTCTGCCAAGCGGAAGTTGTAATCGGGGCGGTTGAAAGTTTCGGGTTTGCCGCGAATGACTTCCCGTGCTGCCTTCAGATGTTTTGCCAGACGAAATAAGAAGGCCAATTCGGCATGGGGCATGGCGACCACCGCTGTGGTTTCCCCACCGCTGGCCTCTTTGCTCAGCCAACTTTCGGTAACCACCGTGTCCAGTTGATCGTGGCGCATATTGGCTTGAATAGGCACTAACTCGAGGCGAGTTTCGGTATGGAGAACAGACAAAGTCTGTGCATCAAAGCTGACATACAAAGACAAGGCCGGACAGTTGCGGCCTTCTTGCAAGGTGTAGGCCTGCACCACGCTGTCAGGCAGCATGGTGATTTTGTGACCAGGCATGTACACCGTCGATAGACGGGCACGCCCACACATATCGATGGCGTCTCCCGGCTTGAGTACCAAAGCTGGTGCAGCAATGTGGATGCCCACAGTGATGCGGTCGCCACCCAAGCCTTGCACCGACAAAGCGTCATCAATTTCGGTGGTTTGCGAGTCATCGATGGAATAGGCTTTGACAGTGGCCAATGGCAGGTCAGAGGTGGTGGCTGGCGCTTGCAAAGGAGGGAATGCCGTTCCCTTGGGGAAATGCTCAAACAAAAAACGCTGCCAGTGAAAGTCGTAAGCGGAGCGGATGGCGCCCGCTTTTTGCAGCAACACCAATGGCGCGGTTTGGCTTTGCTTAGCAGCCTCAACCACGGCTTTGTACTCGGGGGCGTTTTTGTCGGGCTTGAAGAGAATTTTAAAGAGTTGTGTCTGCACTTGAGGCGGGCAGCGGCCAAGCATGAGTTCTTGTGCCCAGTCTGAAATTTGCAGTTGAAGCTGCTTTTTCTTTTCAATAGCGATCAGGGCTTGTTGCACGATCTCAGCCGAGGCTTTGCGAAAGCGACCCTTGCCAGCTCGGCGGAAATAGTGGGGAGCTTCAAACAAGCAAAGCAGGGTGCCCAGTTGCTCGCTGGGGCTGGCGTCTTTCGAGAAATAGTCACGGGCCAAATCGGCAAACCCAAATTCGTCTTGGGGTGCAAATTCCCAAGCCATGTCCACTTCCATGCTGGAGGCGACGGCTTTGCCGGCCAACATGAATTCTGTCGGCGGCGGTTTATCAAACTTCATCAGCAATTGGTTGGATTTGACCTTGACACGTTTGCCGCTTTCTAGCTCGAGTTGTGCAGACGCATCAGCCTCGGACAATACCCGTCCTGTGAGGAATTTTCCGCCTTCTTCATAAAGTGCATACATGGAGACAGATTCTCCCATGGCGCTCCGATAAACTTCACCCATGGGAACCCAACTTGGCAAATACAGTGTGTTTCAGCGCATCACGCCGCTGGTCAAAGGCTTTGACACTGTTTTGGGCTTTGCGGTTCTGCTGTTGGCCGCAGTTGGGCTGCTGACCATTTTTTCATCGGGTTATGCCGAGGGACAGCGTTTTATAGACCATGGCCGCAATATGCTGATTGCCTGCGGCATCATGTTTGTGGTGGCGCAAATTCCGCCGCAACGCATGATGGCCTTGGCTGTTCCCATTTACACCGTGGGTTTGGCGTTGTTGGTGGCGGTGGCCTTGTTTGGTTTAACCCGCAAAGGCGCTCAGCGTTGGCTGAATGTGGGTATCGTGATTCAGCCCAGTGAAATCATGAAAATTGGCATGCCGCTGATGCTCGCCTGGTGGTTTCAAAAGCGTGAGGGGCAGCTAAGGACCTTGGATTTTTTTGTGGGCGGCTTGATTTTGCTCATTCCAGTGGGTCTGATCGTCAAGCAACCCGATTTAGGCACAGCCATCTTGGTCATGGCCGCCGGCTTGTATGTTATTTTTTTTGCTGGCTTGAGTTGGTGGCTTATTATTCCGCCGCTGGTTTTGGGTATTCTCGGCATGGTCTTGCTGGTGATTTTTGAGCCCAGCTTATGCGCCAAAGGCGTCGACTGGCCCTTTTTAAGGGATTACCAACAGCAGCGGGTATGTACTTTGTTGGACCCAGGGCGAGATCCTCTAGGCAAAGGCTTTCACACCATTCAAGGCATGATTGCCATTGGTTCAGGTGGTTTTTGGGGCAAGGGCTTGATGCAAGGCACCCAAGCCCAGCTCGACTTCATTCCTGAACGCACCACCGACTTTGTCTTTGCAGCCTACTCTGAAGAATTTGGCTTGGTTGGCAATATGCTGTTGATAGGTGGATTTTTGGTGCTGGTGTTCAGGGGCTTGGCGATCGCCCTTGAAGGCCCTACCTTGTTTGCTCGCTTGTTGGCAGGCAGCGTGACCTTGATCTTTTTTACCTATGCTTTTGTCAACATGGGCATGGTCAGTGGTTTTTTACCGGTGGTTGGGGTACCCTTGCCTTTTGTCAGCTACGGGGGGACTGCCATGGTGACCCTGGGTTTTGGTATTGGTATTTTGCTCTCCATCGCCAAAGCCAAGCAGTTGGTGCAGTCTTAGCCTGGCCTCAACCCGCGGCGCACAGGGTTGTTGACCGACTCCTACAATAGTCTCATGATTTCACGCGAACCCACCCTCGAGCGATTGACCATCGCGCAAAACCTGCTCCTCACACCTTACGGTTTGGACGAATCCCACCTCAACCAAGCTTTGTCGGCCATCCGTGCCCATCAGGTGGATGACGCGGACTTGTACTTTCAGTACACCCGCTCCGAAGGCTGGAGTTTGGAAGAAGGGATCGTTAAAACCGGCTCTTTCAGCATCGATCAGGGCGTGGGCGTGCGTGCAGTCAGTGGCGAGAAAACCGCTTTTGCCTACTCCGACGATATTTCCATGGCTTCTTTGATGGACGCTGCGCACACGGTACGCAGCATTGCCACAGCAGGTTTGAACGCCAGCACCAAAGTGCCTAGCCGCGTGATCGCGCCCAGCCGCCAGTTGTACAAAGGCCAAGACCCGATCAGCAGCTTGGACAGTACCGCCAAAGTTAAACTGCTTGAGCGCTTAGAAAAGCAAGCCCGCGCCAAAGATCCCCGTGTGGTTCAAGTCATGGCCGGTTTGGCCAGCGAGTACGACGTGGTCATGGTGGCCCGCGCTGACGGCACTTTGGCCGCTGATGTTCGCCCCTTGGTGCGCTTGTCGCTCTCGGTCATCGTCGAGCAAAACGGAAGGCGTGAAAGTGGCTCATCAGGCGGCGGTGGTCGTTTTGGCTTGGGGCATTTCGATGCGGCATGCTTAACGCGTTATGTCGACGAAGCTGTTGGCTCGGCGCTGACCAACTTGGAGGCGCGACCTGCGCCTGCCGGCGAAATGACCGTGGTGTTGGGTTCGGGTTGGCCAGGCATTTTGTTGCACGAAGCCATCGGTCATGGCTTGGAGGGCGACTTCAACCGCAAGGGTTCCAGCGCCTTTAGCGGCAAGATTGGCCAACGTGTTGCCGCCAAAGGCGTCACCGTATTGGATGACGGAACCATCGCCGATCGCCGTGGTTCGCTCAATGTGGACGATGAAGGCCACGCCAGCCAGAAAAATATACTGATTGAAGACGGTATTTTGGTCGGCTACATCCAAGACAGCTTGAACGCCCGTTTGATGGGTGTCGCCCCTACCGGTAATGGGCGGCGCGAAAGCTATGCGCATGTACCCATGCCCCGCATGACCAACACCTATATGTTGGCGGGAGACAAGGCCCCCGAAGAAATCGTCGCCAGCATCAAAAAAGGTTTGTATGCCACCAACTTTGGTGGCGGCCAAGTGGATATCACCTCGGGCAAGTTTGTGTTTTCAGCCAGCCAGGCGTTTTGGGTGGAAAACGGAAAAATCCAATACCCCGTCAAGGGTGCCACCTTGGTCGGTAACGGCCCTGATGCACTCACCCGTGTCAGCATGATTGGCAACGACATGGCGCTGGACCCAGGTGTGGGCACCTGCGGAAAAGAGGGCCAAAGCGTGCCAGTGGGAGTGGGTCAACCCACCTTGCGCATTGACGGCCTGACGGTGGGCGGCACCGCCTAAATACGGCTACTCCAAACGCTGAAAAAGCCTGTGCTACATTAATGCCCATGGTTTCTATGCACTTTTACTTTGCTTACTTTTTCTCACGCTTCACCGGCGGTCGAGAGGTTTAAACGCAAACAGCGCACTGAAACCCCGAACCAACCGCCGAAACAACGGCGGTTTTTTTTTGCCTTCTTTTTGCCCCCGATTTGAATCGCTTTCAAGGAGCTTCGATGAAAACCCCCAAGCCTGATGCTTATGCGCCGATCAATGACCAGACCAGCCAAACCGACAATCAACGCATCAAGGACATCACCGTGTTGCCGCCGCCTGAACATTTGATCCGTTTCTTCCCCATTGCCGGCACCGCTGTCGAGAGCTTGATCGCCAAAACCCGCCAACGCATACACAAAATCATGGTGGGCAAAGACGACCGCTTGTTGGTGGTGATGGGCCCCTGCTCTATTCATGACCCTGCCGCCGCCTTGGACTATGCCCGGCGCTTGAAGGTCGAGCGCGAAAAATATGCCGATACCTTGGAAATTGTGATGCGGGTGTATTTTGAAAAGCCCCGCACCACCGTGGGCTGGAAGGGCTTGATCAACGACCCTTACCTGGACGAGAGCTTTCGCATCGACGAGGGTTTGCGCATTGCGCGCCAGTTGCTGATCGAGATCAACCGCGCCGGTGTGCCTGCGGGCAGCGAGTTTTTGGACGTGATTTCACCCCAGTACATCGGCGACCTGATCAGCTGGGGCGCGATTGGTGCCAGAACGACTGAAAGCCAAGTTCACCGCGAGTTGGCCTCTGGTTTGTCAGCGCCGATTGGTTTCAAAAACGGCACGGACGGCAACATCAAGATCGCCACCGACGCCATCCAAGCCGCAGCCCGTGGACACCACTTTTTGTCGGTGCACAAAAACGGCCAAGTGGCGATTGTGCAAACCCAAGGCAACCCCGATTGCCATGTGATTTTGCGCGGCGGCAAAGCGCCCAACTATGACGCTCCCAGCGTGGCCACCGCTTGCAAAGAACTGGAATCTGCCAAATTGCCGGCCAGCCTGATGGTCGACTGTAGCCATGCCAACAGCAGCAAGCAGCATGAGCGCCAGTTGGTGGTGGCCAAAGACATCGCCGATCAATTGGCCGGTGGCTCACACAGCGTGTTTGGCGTGATGATCGAAAGCCACCTCAAGGCGGGTGCGCAAAAATTTACCCCCGGCAAGGACAAAGTCGAGGACTTGGCTTATGGCCAAAGTATCACCGATGCTTGCTTGGCTTGGGATGACTCTCTGCAAGCGCTGGAGGCGCTGTCTGCGGGTGTGAAGGCGCGGCGCGGCAAAAAATAATCCGTCAAGGATGGCTTCGCTTCGCTCGCCATGACTTTTGAGTCGTCATTGCGAGGCCGTCAGGCCGAAGCAATCCCTTTGAAGGCTTGCAGCAATTTGCCATGCACCCCGCCAAAACCGCCATTGCTCATGCACAGCACATGGTCGCCGGGTCGGGCAGCGGCTTTGACCTGCGTTACCAAGCTGTCAATGTCGCAGGCGATGTGAGCGCAGGCTCCCATGGGTGACAACGCCTCGGCTGCGTTCCAATCCAACCCGGCGGTATGGCAAAACGCCAAGTCGGCTTGTTCCAAGCTCCAGGGCAGTTGCGACTTCATCGCACCGAGTTTCATGGTGTTGCTGCGCGGCTCGAACACCGCCAAGATGCGGGCTGTGCCCACTTGGCGACGCAAGCCATCGACCGTGGTGCGGATGGCGGTGGGGTGGTGGGCAAAGTCGTCATACACCGTGATGGCTTGTGCGCCTGTGCCCACGCGGCCGCGCACTTCCATGCGGCGGCGAACATTTTCAAAACTTGACAAGGCAAGGCAAGCATCGGAAACCGACACGCCCACGTGATCGGCAGCGATCACCGCGGCCAAGGCGTTCATTTGGTTGTGCACCCCACCCAAAGCCCATTGCACCCGGCCTTTCACCGCGCCCTGGTGCAGCACCTCAAAGTCTGAAGGCTCGCCGCGCATTTGCCATGCGGCATGAGGGGCGTTGCCAAAACCCGCCACCTCGCTCCAGTGGCCCAGGTCAAGCACCCGCTGCAAACTGTCTTGCTCGGCATTCACCACCAAACGCCCACTGGCGG
>Ga0214917_10001574_pt1 | contig 29155 bp, 28 predicted proteins | sample LL_1208_BB_MetaG_FD_177983 | JGI IMG/M metagenome (GOLD analysis project Ga0214917, IMG submission 177983) | Freshwater microbial communities from Lake Lanier, Atlanta, Georgia, United States - LL_1208_BB | ecosystem: Environmental > Aquatic > Freshwater > Lake | place: USA: Georgia | collected... | reverse complement strand
CTTGGTAGGGGCGGTTGTCCCGAACCGCCCGTTTTCAACATCTCAAGCGGGCCCCGACCAGGTCGCGGTCCGGTCGGTTGAGACTCGCATACCTACTCGTCTTTGGGTTTTTCGGAGATGGTCAGGCGGTACTTGTGGTAGGCCTCGAAGGTCCAGGGGAAGAGATTTTCGGCGATCTGGCGCATGGCGGCGCCGAGTTCACGGATTTCAAGCTGAGCGTGGTCGTCTTCCCGCAGCTGCAGAAAGTGGACGAGGTTGTGCAGGTCGCAGTTCACATAGACCTCCGTGAAAATGCTGACCGGCAGAACCATCCGGGCCAGCTCCTTGGCGACGCCTTGCTTCAAGAGATTCTGGTAGGTGGCGTAGGCGGAGTCGTTGAAGGTTTTTACCTCCTTGGTCAGAGCAACGTGATCAAGCGAGCTGGAGATTTGGCTGCCCTGCTTGTTTTTGGCGTCGGCGGCCCGCCATTGGGTGGGGACGTAAAACTCGTCCGCAAGCTCGGAATACCGGCCGCTCCATTCGTTCAGGCGGAAGGTGCGATGCCGGACAAACTGCCGCATGATGAAAATCGGCATCTTGATGTTGTAGGTGATGGAGCACTGCTCGAACGGGCTCGTGTGGCGGTGTTTGTAGAGATAGAGAAGCAGCTTCTTGTCCTGCTCGATTCCCTTGCTGGGGCTTTTGTAGGAGATGCGGGCCGCCTCGACGATGCGTAGGTCGGTGCCGAGGTGATCGACATAGCGGACGTAGCCTTGGCCAAGAATGGGGATGGTGTGACCCTTTTCCATGAAAGGGAATCGAACCCTCCCGGCCGGCGGCTGCCGAGAGGAAAAGGGGCGGCTTCCGATTAAGTTGTGAAAAGTTTGAGCTGCTCGCGAAGGCGGACGATTTTCTCGTCGGCCTCACGCTCGATCCGCTTCCATTCCTCTACTTTTTCGGGCGGTGCCTTGGAGGCCATTTTTGGGTCGGCCAACTTGGCGGCCTCACGGGCGCGGGCAGCCTCGGCTACCGTGATTTCTTTTTCGAGCCGGGCGGTCTCCTTGGCCGGATCTAGCAATCCTTCGAGCGGAAGATAAAGGTCTCCCCAGGGAGTCGGGGTCATCGGGGCTTTGGGGGCGCGGGTGCAGGTTTCGACGGACCCGGATTGGAGGAGCTTGGCCAAGGTCCGCAGGTCTTCCGGGGAGGGGGACGTCTTGGCAAGCAGCAGGTACTTCAACTTGGAGGAACCGGAGAGACCGAATTCCCCACGGAGACGTCGGCCCGCCTCCGCCGTGGCGTAACAGGTCTCCGCATTTTTGGAGGAGATCGCATCCCAGCGGATCTGACCCGTTTCGGGCCATTTGGAAAACTGGATACTTTCCCTGCCGAGACCCAAGGTGAGCCATAGTTCTTCGGTGATAAACGGCATGAAGGGGTGCAGGTAGCGGAGAATGCGGGATAGCACGAAGTCGGCGGTGGCGAGGGTGCCGGGCCGGGTGGGGGAGGCCGTGTTGGCAAAGTCGGCCTTGGCGGTCTCGATAAAGCGGGCGCAGAACTCGTCCCAGACAAATCCGTAAAGAGCCTGGGCGATCTGGCTGAATTCGTAGTTCGCGTACATTTTCTCGAGGTTTTTTTCAAGGGCATCCAGCTCGGCGAGGAGATGATCCGAGAACGGGGTGCGGGGATGCTTGGCAGGATCGGCCTGGGCGTCGCAGGGGCCCTGTTGTTGGCGGAACCGGCAAGCGTTCCAGAGTTTGTTGGCGAAGTTGCGGCCCTCCTCAATCTGTTTCTCGTCGTAGCGGATGTCCAGGCCCTGTGGGGCAATGCGGAGAAGACCGAAGCGGAGTCCATCGGCCCCGTATTTGGCGATGAGATCCAGAGGATCCGGTGAGTTGCCCAGCGACTTGGAGAGCTTACGGCCTTTGGCATCCCGGATGAGGCCGGTGAAGTAAACGTTGTGAAAGGGCCGTTCCCCCATGTATTCAAATCCCGCCATAATCATGCGGGCCACCCAGAAGAAAATAATGTCGGGACCGGTGACGAGGTCGGTGGTGGGGTAGAACTTTTTCAGCTCCGGTGTCTTTTCGGGCCAACCCATGGTGGCGAAGGGCCAGAGCCAGGAGGAGAACCAGGTGTCGAGGACGTCAGGATCCTGGGTCCAACCCTCGCCGGGCGACTCCACCTGGCATCGGCTTTCCTTGCCACGATACCAGACGGGGATGCGGTGGCCCCACCAGAGTTGGCGGCTGATACACCAGTCCTGCAGGTTATCCATCCAGTGGTCGTAAACTTTGGTCCAGCGATCGGGGAAAAAACGCATCTCGCCCGAAGCCACCACCTTTCGGGAATTTTCTGTGCTCGGATATTTGAGAAACCACTGCTCGGAGAGGCGGGGTTCGACCGGCACATCGGCGCGTTCGCTGTAGCCCACCTGATTGGTGTAGGGGTCTTCCTTTTCCAGACAGCCCAGCTCCTTCAACTGCTCGGCGGCGGCCGCGCGTGCTTTGATCCGGTCCAAGCCCGCCAATTTCTCCCCGGCAGCGGGATTCATATGGCCGCTCTCGTCGATCACTTCGATGGCGGGAAGTTGGTGGCGCTGGCCGATGGCAAAGTCGGCCGGATCGTGGGCGGGAGTTACCTTGAGCACGCCGGTGCCGAACTCCATCTCCACGTGCTCATCCCCGACAATGGGGATGCGGCGTTGAGTTTCGGGCTGTTCCGGGGGCAGGGGACGGAGGGCAAATTTCCCAATCAGGGAGGCGTAGCGGGGATCCTTGGGATGGACGGCGATGGCGGTGTCACCCGGGATGGTCTCCGGCCGGGTGGTGGCGATCGTGAGGAAACGGCCTTTTTCCCCCTCCACGGCCACCTGGAAATGCCAGAGGTGCCCCTTCTGCTCCTTCATAATCACCTCCTCATCGGAGAGGGCGGTGCGGGAAACCGGGCACCAGTTGACCATCCGGCGGCCGCGATAGATCAGACCTTTCTTGTGCAGATCCACGAAGACCTGTTGCACGCAGGCCGAGTAGGAGGGATCCATGGTGAAGCGTTCGCGGGACCAGTCGCAGGAGGCTCCGAGTTTCTTCAGTTGCTGGATAATGATGCCCCCGTGTTTTTCCTTCCACTGCCAAACCTGTTTGAGGAATTCTTCGCGGCCGAGGTCATCCCGGTGCTTGATTTTCCCTTCTTTTTTAAGGGTGCGCTCCACCACGGTCTGGGTGGCGATCCCGGCATGGTCGGTGCCGGGGAGCCATAGTACTTCCTTGCCTTGGAGGCGGGCGCGGCGGGCGAGGATGTCCTGGATGGTGTTGTTGAGGACGTGGCCGAGGGTGAGGATGCCGGTGACATTGGGGGGAGGAATGACGATGGAGAAGGCCGGCTTGGCGGAGGCTGGATTGGCCCGGTAGTCCCCCCGCTCCGTCCACTGACGGTAGAGGCGGTCCTCGACTTTGGATGGGTCGTACGCCGGGGCGAGTTCAGGCATGGGGGCGATAGCTTGCCCTCCATCCGGGCAGGGGAAAAGTCCGCGAAAGCAGGGTTAATCCCCTTGGCCCGCGCCGCCGCCCCCCCCACCTGCGCCTTCGGCTCCGGGGAGGGGTTGGCCGGCAGGGACAAACTGCCACCAAGCGGTTTCATTGATGGCATAGATCGGCTTGTAATGCTGAATTTTGTCAGCCGTCCAGACGCTTTTGATTTGGTTATCCAAAATGAAACACTGGCCGCTGTAGATCACCCCGAGAATACAATGGCCCACGCCTAGGTTAAGATCCTTCACCACCAGAATCCGCAATTCGTCCTGGGTAAAGCCCAGTTTTTGCAGGGCATAGTATTTGGCAATGGCGTGATCCTCGCAGTCTCCGCTGACCCGCCCGGGGACAACGTAATCCGGCGGTTGGGTGAATTGGACGGGAGTATTCCAGAGATCGGGAACTCCCCAGTTCTTTTGATCGGTGACATACCGCATGGAGTTGAAAGTTTCGTTCACCTTTTTGATCATTTCCATTTTATCCGGAGATTGGGTCTTTTGGATGAACTCATCCCATCCCCCGGCAAACGGGGCATTCACGTCGGCCTTTTTCGCCAGCTCATCCTGAACCTCGGAAAGAATCCCGGTCCATTTGGGAAATTTCTGAATCGGTTGTTGCTGGACGACCTGGTACTGACCGTCCCAAGCCAGTACCGTGGAAAGCAAGGCTATCGGCAGGGGAAGGAGCCAGATCCTTATCCTCATCCCCCAACCATACCCCATCTTTAGGGCCGAGGAAAACCTTGAGCGCGCAGGGGAATCGGAAAATCCTTGAGCCTCAAAAGGAAAGGAGTCCTCCGTGGCTGAATCCAATAATCCCGCTCCCCAAGACCCCTCGAAGCTGAAGATCAATGCCCCCAAGATCGACCAAGCCCCGGTCAAGCGGCCTTGGAATCTGACAACGATCTTCGCCGCCGTCTTTCTGGCCGTCTTCACCGCGGGCGGATTTTTGGGAATTCTCGGATTTGTCCAGGCCGAGAAGAAAAGGACCCTGCGGGATTGGCAAACTCAGATGGGTTTGGTGGCGGAAACCCGGGGTGCGGCGGTGGAATCCTGGCTGACCTCCCAGTTCGATGTCCTCAGAACCATTGCCTCCAATGAATCCCAGAAGATTTACATCGATACCCTCCTCAACGAGGGCGCCGGCAAGGACCAGAAAGAGGGTGCGGAGAACTTCCTGCGGAATTACCTGAAAAAAATGGCCGAGGCCAACGACTTTGTCACCCCGCCCCCGGCTTTGGAAATCAATGCCAATGTGGTTCGTGAGGGCATCGCCGGCATCGCGGTGGTGGCACCCAGCGGCCAGATTCTCGTAGCCAGTGAATTTCTTCCTGCGTTAAAGGAGGATGGTTTTATTGATGTGCTGAAGGAAAACGCCGCCCGCCAGCGGGGCCTTTGGAACATGCGCTTGGATGGGGAGGGGAAGCCCAGTCTCGGCTTTATCGTTCCGATTTATCCGGTGGATGCCCCCGACAACGCCAAGCCGGTCGCTTATGTGGTCGGCTTAAAACAGGTGGACAAGGAACTCTTCCCGCTGATGGCGCAACCTGGGGAGACGCTCAAGAGCGGTGAAAATTACCTGGTTCAGGAAAAGCCAGGCACCTCCGGTAACACCGTCCAGTTCCTTACGCCGCGGAGGGATCCTTTGCCGAACGGGACCAAACCGATGACCAATGACTCCCCGAACGACCCCGAAAACTCCGCAGCCTCCTTTGCACTCAAGAAACCCGGTGCCTTTGGAATCCGTCCCAATTACGCCAATGTCTCCAGTCTCGTGCTGGGTCGGAAAATTTCCGGCACTCCCTGGGTGGTCGTGCGTACCGCCTCCTCGGAGGAGGCCCTGGGACCGGCAGAGAAACGCCAGAACATGATGCTGATCGGGTTTACCCTGGTTCTGGCGTTGGCTTCGGTCTCCATGGGGGTTGCCTGGAAGCACGGGGCGGAAATCCGGGCCTCGGCCGAGGCCCAGCGCCTCAAGATCGCCGCCGAGCGGTTCACCGGCTTCTCCAAATTCCTGCGGGTGATCACCGACAATCAGCCCACCGCGATCGCCGCGGTCGACGCCGGCGGAAAATACAGTTTTGCCAACCGGACCCTCGCCGAGGCCGCGGGGATCACGCCAGAGGAGGTGGCCGGCAAGACCATGCCGGCGGTGATCGGGCCGGTGCGGGCGGCAGCGTACCAAAAGATCAACAAGCAGGTGATCGACGAGCTTTACCCGGGATGGCCCGCGGACCGGACCGAGGGCAAATGGCAACCGCAGAAGGGCCGTTTTGAATTCGAGGAAGCCGGAAAGAAGAAGTACACCAAGACCGACCACATCCCCCTAAGGGCGGATCGTGACCATCCTCCGGGCGTGCTGCTGATCGAGCAGGATATCACGGAGTTCATCGTGGAGAGGGACAAACGCGAAAAGATGTTCCGCGGTTTGATCGACGCCTTTGTCGGGGAGGTGGATAGCCGTCAGGCGCAAGCCGCCCGATCGAACGCCAAACTGATCGGCCGGATCGCCCGGGGGGCGGCCGAGGAGATGGGTCTCTCCCTTGTGGACATCGAAACCGCCGAGTTGGCAGGGGAGTTGCTCAACCTGGGAACCGTCGCCCTTCCGCATGACTTGGTCAGCAAGGGCGGGAGCCGGAATGAGGATGAAAAACGGCGGATGCGCGAGGCGATCCTTCGGAGCGCGGATCTGGTCGGCGGTCTGGAATTCCAGGGGCCCGTGGCGGAAACCATCCGGCAGGCTCAGGAACGCGCGGATGGGACCGGTTTCCCGAGCCGTCTGGCTGGGGATGCCATCCTTCCTTCGGCCAAAGTTGTGGCCGCCGTAAAGCGGCTCGTTGATCTGATTCAGGGGCAGGAGGGGACGGCACAATCGCTGGACCAGGCCTTGCGCACGGTGATGAGCGAGGCTGGGGCCTCCTTGGACCGTGGCGCCGTGGCGGCGATGGTCGACTTCCTCGACAACCGCGGCGGCCGGGCGAAGGTCGGACTCGCCTAATCCGGAATCAGACTCTGCTCGACGGTGTCGTCGAAGCGGAGGTTGAGCAGTTTCCAGTCCGCGCCCACCGGCATGTAGTAAACAAACTGCCAGCGAAGCGGCTTCTTGGTGTGAAAACTGATGTAGGTGAGATAGACCACCCGCGTGCCGACGGGCCTCTGATCATAAAGTTCCACCCCCTGCAAAGGGCCGAACACTTCCAGCCCTTTCCGAATGTTCTCCACGAACTCCGGCACGGCGGCGGGATCGGAGAGGGAGGGATTATTGGCGACGAGGGCACGGAAGCTTTCATCGACTTTTCCTGCCTGAATGCCGTTAAAAAATGTATCCAGCTGCCTTTGTACCGGGCCGGGGGGAGGTTTGGCACTCGGGTTGCGGGGCAGAAGCTGGGGGATCAAGGTGTTGACCCGGGGCAGGTCGTTGGTGGCTTTTTCCTTATCCTTGGCGGCAGGCGCTGAAGCCACGGTCAGAAGGAGAAGCAGGGGAAAGAGAATGTTCATGCGAAGAGCTTTTGAATCCTTTCCTGACCACTCTGCAGGATCGGGTCGCCGTGGGCAAAAAAGATTCTTTGGACGGGAAAATCCAAAAGCCTGCGCAGGTTTTTCCGGAGCATGGCGGGATCAGCGCAGTATTTGTCGGGAAGAAACATGAGTCCGTGGGGAGCCAAGTTGATAAGTGCGTCTCCGACCACCAAGGTTCCGCTGGCGTTGTGGAAATAGGCGGTTTCGCCCTCGCCGGCGCCGGTGAGCTGAATGGAAGTGAACCCTGCGGGTTGGTTGGAAAAAACGGCCCCCTTCTGGGTGCATAGGGTTCGGCAGTCCCGGTCGTGATTGCCGTTCGTTTGGACGATTTGGATCAGGCCCTTCGGCAGAGGGGAGTCTTGGGGCCAATCGATCGGATCAAAAAGCACGGTTTCTTGGGGCGCGGTGAACCCGGTGGACCAAAGCTCGGCTTTGCAGGCGGGGTCGTAGCCGTGCCAAGTGAAGAAACCACCGCCGTGGGGCTGAACCGGACCCGGGGACAGGTTCAAGGTTCTATTTCTGGAGAGAAGCCGAGTATTGATCGGGAGAAAGCAGATGGTCCGTGGCGGCAGAGGTCGGCTTCAGGCGGAACAGCCAACCGTTGGCATAAGGATCGCGGTTGATCAGACCGGGATCGGAAGCGAGGGCGGCGTTGGCTTCGGTGATCTCGCCCCCCACCGGGGCGTAAATGTCGGAAGCGGCCTTGACGCTTTCCACCGTGGCGATGACCTCGCCGGCATTCACTTTCCGGCCGGGTTTCGGCAGGTCGACGAAGACGACATCGCTCAACTCAGTCTGGGCGTGATCGGTGATGCCGACGGTGGCCCGGTCCTTTTCCATGCGGACCCACTCATGGCTTTTGGCGTAACGGAGATCGGCCGGGGTGTTCATTTGTTTTTCAGGAATTTTCTTTTGCAAACCTTGGCAGGCACGTTTCGGCCGCGCACCTCAAAATCAACAAGTTGTCCCAAAGCCGGGGCGGGGCTGTTCACCAGCGCCAAGGCGATTCCATGCCCCAGGGTAGGGGAGGGCAGGCCACTGGTGATCTCTCCAATTTTCTTTCCTTCAAAAAAGACCGGATACCCATGTCGGGGCGGCGGCTGCCCAACTTCGCCCCTCAAGGCGATCGTGATCCGGGCAGGGCCGTTCTTTTTCTGGTTTTCCAGGATGGAACGACCGGGGAAAGGGCGCGGGCGGCCCACATCGACGAAGAAACCCAGGCCCGCCTCCACGGGGGTGATTTCATGGGAAAGATCCTGTCCGTTGAGGGGAAGGCCGGCCTCCAGGCGGAGGCTGTCGCGGGCGCCGAGTCCGCAAGGGAGCAGGCCCTCCGGTTTTCCGAGTTCGAGAAGCTTCGTCCAAATCTTCGGCCCGGTTTTCAGGTCGGCAAAAATTTCAAAACCGTCCTCTCCGGTGTAACCGGTCCTGGCTACCAAGGCATCCCTACCCTCCAGGTTGGCATGCGAAATCCGATTCCGCTCCGGAAGAGGGGTTCCTTGGGGGAGGAGTTTTGCGAGAATTTTGGCAGCTTTCGGTCCTTGCAGGGCCATGCCCACGGCGGATCCGGGAGCGCCGGTGAAACGGACCTGCGGCCCCTCCTTTCTTTTTAATCCATCGAGGACCTCCTTGTGGCGGGAGGCATTCACCACGAGAAAAAAATCCTCCGGACCCAGCCGGTAGAGAAAGAGGTCGTCCGCCACGCCACCGCGGTCGTTGGTCAGGAAGGAGTAGTGGCCTTCGCCATCCGAGAGCTTGGAGGGATCGTTGGCGAGAAGGCCTTCGAGGCAGGCCAGGGCGCCGGGCCCTTGGGCACGAATCTGGCCCATGTGGGAAATGTCAAAAAGCCCGGCGGCCTGCCGGGTGGCTTGGTGTTCCTGGATGAGACCGGAGAACTGAACCGGCAAATTCCAGCCGGCAAAGGGGATCATGCGGCCCCCCGCCGCCTGATGACAGGGAGCGAGCGGCGATTCCGAAACGGCATCCGACATCAAAAGGAAACCTAAGGACGGGCAAGGGGTAGTCAACGATCTGGCCGAAAGAGACCCGCAGCGGTAAACCAAGCGGATGCCAAATTCCCGCGTCCGCCTGCTGGATCTGATGCGCCAGACCGAAGATCCGCGGGTTATCAACCTCGCGGCGGGCATTCCTTCCCCCGACTTCCTTCCTTTGGATGCGCTCAAGACGGCTCTCGAACAGGAGGTGGCCAGCCAGGCGAGGGCGATGTTCAGTTACCACCGCCCCGAGGGAGCCGCGCCACTGCGGGAAGCCATTTGCGACTATCTTGGCCAGCGGGGCATCCCGGCCAAGCCGGAGGAGGTGTTGGTGACGGTCGGTTGTTCCGGGGCCTTGGCCTCAGTCATCGGAACGGTTCTGCGAAAAGGAGATACGGTGGTGTGCGAGGCCCCGGCTTACTACGGGCTGCTCGAGCTGTTGGGAGCCGCCGGGGTGAAGTTCCGCCCGGTTCCCACGGCGGTGGGGCAGGAACCGGATCCCAAGCGTTGGGAAAAAGCCATCCGGGCCACGCCCAGACCGAAGCTGGTGGTGGTGACCTCGAGCCTTTCCAACCCCAGCGGGGCAACGTTGCCGGAGGAGTGGCGACCGAAGCTCGTGGAGATTTGCCGGAAGGCGAGGGTGCCAATCCTGGAGGATGACATCTATGGGGATCTGTTGGGGCAGGGCAGACCCAAGCCCTTGCGGGCTTTTGACGATGGCAAGACGGTGTTGTTGGCCACCAGTTTTTCCAAGACCGTGGCGCCGGGGCTGCGGATCGGATTCAGCCTGCCCGGCGCCTGGATGGAGGCGGCGGCGGACCGCCAGTGCCGACAGTCGATCCACGGCGCCGTACCGCCTGAATATCTGACGGCGGCTTTTTTGCGTTCGGGACGCCTGCGCGGACACCTGGAGATGTTAAAAACCGTCTACGGGAAACGCCGGGAGCTGGCCTTGGGAATTCTACGGCGAGGATTGCCGGAGGGGATTCGCGCGGATGACCCGAAAGGTGGCTATATGCTCTGGGTGCGCGGTGGCCGGGCCGGAATGATCGACGAGGTCAGGAAAAAGTGCCTCGAACAGGGCGTGGCGGTGGTCGGTGGGGGGATTTTTTTTACCTCCACCCCCAAGGAGGCGTGTTTCCGGCTGAATTGTGCCCGGGCGACCGTGGAGGATCTGGCCCGGGGAATGGAAACTTTTTGCGAGGTGGTTACAGCTGCGGCGAACCGAAGCGGTGGACGAAAAGGCCGGACCTGAGCTTGGGTTCAAACCAGGTGCTTTTGGGCGGCATGATCTGATCGGCATCGGCCACGGCAAAAATCTGGGCCAAGGTCACGGAAGGCAGGCTGAAGGCGGCGGCAGCCTCACCGGATCGGACCTTTTTCTCCAGTGCAGCGGTGCCGTGAATTCCTCCGACGAAATCCAACCGGGCATCCGTACGCGGATCTTTCACCCCCAGCGCGGGGCCAAGCAGGCGATTCTGTAGGGCGGAGGCGTCCAGCCTGGTCACCGGATCGGCTTTGGGGTCCGCTGTCCAAGCCAGCTGGTACCATCGGTTGCCAACGAAGAGCCCGATCTTGCCGGTTGCCTCGGGAGGTGCGGAGGCAACTTGGGTGACCTCGAAAACTTTGCCGGCCGCGGCGAGGAGCGAATCGGCGTCGAGGGGGTCCAGTTTCAAAACCAAACGATGGTAGGGCAGAATCTTGAGTTCCGAGGCCGGAAAAAAGACGGTGAGGATGCCCGTGGGACCGGGTTTCTCCTTGGCGAGGCGGGCGGCGGCGGCGGCCCGGTGATGGCCATCCGCGATGTAGGCGCGGGAGACCTTGCCGAAAAGTTGGACGATTTTGGCCGGGTCGGGAACCCGCCAAAACGCGTGCCGAACACCGCGTTCGTCCGTCACCTCGGCCATCGGGGGCCCCGAATTTTCGATCCGATCCATCTCTGCGGTGAGTTCCGGAAGGTCCGGGTAGGCGGCGAGAACCGGTCCGGTCAGGGCGCCGAGGTGGCGGATCAGGGTGACCCGGTCGTCCTCCTTGTCCGGGCGGGTGAATTCGTGTTTCCGGAACTGGCCAGAGGCGTAGTCCCCGAAATCCGCGAGCGCGGCGAAGCCACGTTGGCGATGACTTTTATCGATCATTCGGACCAGGTAGATCGACGGTTTTTTTTCGGTCAGGAACCGTTTTTGATGGACGAGCCGGTCAAAATTCTGGGCGGCCCGGCGATAAACCTCGGGGGCGTGGAAGGGGGTGGAGTCGGGAAATTCGAGATCGGCCCGGTCGACCCGCAAAAGAGTATCAGGATTTTTGTCGGCCAAGGTGCGGGATTCGGCCCGTGAAACGATGTCGTAAGGGACGCAACTGACCCGGGAGGCCATGGCCGGATCCACGACCAGCGATTCGAACGGATGAACCTTTATCATGTCGGCGGGTAGCGTGGCGGGAGGCCCGTGTTTTGTCGACACGGGCATTCCTTGGGTTGTCCCGCTGGGATTCCCTCCGCTACGATCCAACCGATGCATGGGGATATTTTTCGCCGGGCGGGCAGGATCTTGGTGTTGGTCACGCTGGTCGGTTTCTTCCTGCCCTGGGTTCGGGTCTCTCCTGATTCCCTGAAGGGAAACACCATGGAAGTGGTGCGAAACCTGGCCGAGGGCGGGCGCAACCCTGGTTCCACCTTTCTTTGGATGCGCGCGGAGGAGTGGAGGGAGATGTGGGGGGACCCGGCGGACGGTTTTTCAGGGTTTCAGTTGGCCTTTGGGTCGAAAGCAGGCACGCCGCGGGCCAAAGCCCAGCAAGAGTTGGCCTCGGTGGCCTTGGACGGTAGGGACAAACGGCCTTTGCTGGGTTGGCTCCTGCTGATCCCCATTTTTGCCCTGCTGGGATGGACGGGGTTGGTTCTGCGGCACGCGCCCCAGGCTTTTTTACTGCTGACCGGCCTAGGCCTGGGAGCGCTCTATGCGATTCTTCGTTGGAGAATCGCAACGGCCTACACAGATCGTCTTTTGGCGCAGTTGGAACTCGGCCCTGGCTGGTGGATTACGGTCTACGGGATGCTCGGGCTAGGGGTGGTGTGTTTGGTGAAGGGAATCCGCGGACGGGTGAGGGATTAAGATGACGAAGAGACGTGCCCACCCCAACGGCGCGAACAACTTTTAGGACTTGGAATTTTTCGAAGCGTCAGACTTCTTGTCGGCATCGTCGATGGCGGACTTCATCTCTTTCTCGAAGTCCTGCTTGGCACGGGAGAATTCTCCGAGGCTGCGGCCGATGGAACGGGCGAGTTCAGGGAGCTTTTTGGCCCCGAAGAGAAGAATGATCACAAGGACAATCCAGAACCATTCAGAACCTTGAGGGAGGCCGAGGCCGAGGGGGAGGGGAATCATTACTCGCTCATGGTAAAGCCAGTGGAGCTTGAGGCAAGTGCAGTTCGTGAAGGTTTACGTTTACGGTTAGGTAAACTTACAGGCCCAAGGCTTTGCGGGCGGCGGCAAGGGTGGGGGCGATGGGAGCCGGCGGCTTGGGCATGACGCTGAGGGCGGTATCGGGATCCTTCAGGCCGTGGCCGGTGAGGGTCATGGTGACGAGACTGCCTTTGGGAATATGGCCGGCGGCCAGGGATTTTTTCAGTCCAGCCAGCGGGGCGGCGCAGGCGGGCTCGACAAAAACACCCTCGCTTTTGGCCAGCAACTGATAGGCCTCGAGAATTTCCGCGTCGGTGACCTTGTCGATCCGGCCGTTCGACTCCTTGGCGGCAGCGAGAGCACCGGGTCCGCTGGCCGGATTGCCGATGCGAATGGCGGTGGCGATGGTCTGCGGATCTTTGATGATATGACCGTCGACCAAAGGCGCAGCACCGGCGGCCTGCCAACCAAACATCCGTGGGCGCGGTCCCTTGGGCAGGGCTTCGGCAAAACCTTTCCAGTAGGCGGTGATGTTGCCGGCGTTGCCGACCGGCAGAAAATGAAAGTCCGGGGTTTTGCCAAGTGCATCGAGGATCTCGAACGCGGCCGTTTTCTGGCCCTCAATGCGGACGGGATTGATGGAGTTGACCACCTCGACTCCGGGCAGGTCGGCCATCTGGCGGATCAGCTCCAGCGCGGCATCAAAATTCCCCTCAATGGGCAGAAGTTTGGCGCCGTGCATGAGGGCTTGGGTGAGTTTGCCGAGGGCGATTTTGCCTGCGGGGATGACGACGGCTGAAGCGATTCCCGCCCGGGCGGCGTAGGCCGCCGCAGAAGCTGAGGTGTTGCCGGTGCTGGCACAGATCACGACTTGAGCGCTCTTGGCCACGGCGTGGGTGACCGCCACGGTCATGCCACGATCCTTGAAGGAGGCGGTTGGATTGAGTCCCTCGTATTTCAGTCGAAGATCGATGTCTCCCTTGAGGGCGGAGGCCAACCGTGGGGCGGGGAGGAGAGGCGTGTTGCCCTCCAGTAAAGTGATGACTTTCGCTCCGGCCGGCAGGGGCAGGCGGGAGCGGTATTTCTCGATGATGCCCGGCCAGCTCATGCCAGATCCTCGACGCGCAGAATTCGCGCCGGGGCCCGGTTGAGCGGGAGTTTTTGGACGGCGGCGACAGCTTTTTGCAGGGAAGATTCCTTGGCCGGTTCGAGCAGGAAAACGAGGGGGACGGAGTCGGCCCCGTGACCTTCCGGCTGGAGAACCGAGGAGATGCCGATCTTTTCCGTGCCGAAGATGCCGGCGATCTGGGCCAAAACGCCTGGCTGGTCGCGAACATCGAAGCGCACATAGAAGCGGCCGACGGAATCGCCGGGTTCAATCAGGCGGATTTTATCCCCTCCGGCGGGAAGCACGGGACCCGGGGATTTGTCGCGGAGGTGGCGGGCAGCCTCGCCCAGGTCCGCAAGCAGCGCGCTGGAAGTGGCGTCGGGTCCGGCGCCACGGCCCGTGAACTGGACCGGTCCGGAGAGGTTGCCAACGAGGCTGACCGCGTTGAAAACACCGTGGACCGCGGCCATCGGGTGGCGGGCGGGAATGAGGGTGGGGGAGACGCGTACTTCCGCGCGATCGGCACCCACCGGGCGGACCACGGCGAGGAGCTTGATGGTATAGCCCAGTTGGCGGGCGAAGGAGACGTCCTGGGCGGCCAAGCTGCGGATGCCCTCCACAGGGACCTTGGGAAAAGGGGGGAGAAAGCCGTAGGCGAGAAGGCAAAGGATGGCGGCCTTGTGAGCGGCATCGATCCCATCGACATCCAGCCGGTCATCCGCCTCGGCGTATCCAAGTTCTTTGGCCTGCTGCAGGGCGGGCGCAAAATCCGAGCCTTCCTCGGCCATCCGGCTGAGGATGTAGTTGCACGTCCCGTTGATAATACCGTGCAAGCCGAGTAGCTGGTTGGCGACCAACCCTTCCCGCAGGGCCTTGAGAACCGGAATGCCGCCGGCGACGCTAGCTTCGAAATAGATGGGAACCCCGGCCTTTTGGGCGAGGGGGATCAACTCCTGGCCGCGTTCGGCCAAGAGGGCCTTATTGGCGGTGACGAGCGGTTTACCGGCTGAGATGGCAGCTTTGGCCACCTCGAAGGAATCCTTCGTGCCGCCGAGCAGTTCCACCACGATTTGGACGGCAGGGTTGGAGATTACTGCTTTCCAATCGGCCACGGGCGGAATCGGTAGGCCTTCGCGTTGTTTGGCAAGATCACGGACGGCCACGGCACGGATTTCCAGGCCGATGCCGAGGCGCTGCTGGAGCAGGCGATTGGCTTCGGGAAGGTTCCGGACCAAGCCCGAACCCACCGTGCCGCAACCGACCAATCCGATACCGACCTTATCCATGGTTCGATTTCAGCGTCTTGGGGGGGTGGTTCGCAAGAGCAACTCCTTGAGCGGCTTGGATTTTTGGGAGCAAGCCGACAAGGCGCAGTTGCTTTTTTCCTGGGGTCGCCCGATCGTTTCGGGGTGCCGAAGATTCTGCCGTTCCTCTGGGCGGTCGCCTGCCTAACGGGTTCCCATTTGCGGGCTGACGATGGGGATCTGGACAAAGCCATCGACAAAGCTGTGGAGATTCTGGACAAGTACGCCAATGAGAGGAGTGACACGGCTCCGGCCCAGGCCTTCCAAAAGGCGAAGGGGCTCGCGATCCTTAATATCTTCAAAGGCGGGTTTATCTTTTCCGGAACCGGCGGGTCCGGTCTCGTGACCGTGAAGATGAAAAATGGGAAATGGTCGCCGCCATCGGCCATCTCCGCGGGAGGCTTTGGCGTGGGTCTTCAGGCCGGCGGTTCCAACATCGATTACGTGATCCTGATGAACACCGACGACGCGGTGGAGCAGTTTTCCAAGGAAGGAAATTATCGTGGCGGGGTGGAGGCGGAAGGCACAGCCGGGACCGACGGTCGAAACCTTTCGGCCGGCATGGCGGGTATGTCGGCCCCGGTCACCTCCTACAGCTTCAGCGAAGGGCTCTTTGGAGGAGTCTCGACCTCCAGCCTCGCCTTCGGGGTGGAGGACGACACGAATGAGGCCTTCTACGGTGAAAAACTTGAGTCCAAAAACATCCTGGATGGGAAGGTGAAAAAAGTCCCTTCCTCCGTGCAAAAACTTTGGAAGGCTTTGGAGGATACCGACAGAAAAACGAAGGTGATCGCCGCCGAGGCGGAAAAAAAAGAGAAGGAGTCGAAGCCAAAGAAATGAGCCGCGGCATTTCCGTTCAATATTTGGGGCACTCCTGTTTTTTACTGACCACTGCCAAGGCCAAAATTCTGCTCGACCCATTCCTGACGGGGAATCCCCGGGCGGCCACCACGGCGGAAAAAGTTCCGGCGGACTTTATCCTGGTTTCCCACGCTCATGGGGATCATTACGGGGATGCGGTGGCGATTGCCAAGCGCACCGGCGCCACGATCGTGGCACCCTATGAGCTGGCCCTGCATGCCGGCGCTCAGGGGGCCAAGGTTCACCCCATGGGCTGCGGGGGCGGAAAAGATTTTCCGTTTGGGCGGGTGCAGTTGACGGTTGCCCACCACAGTTCCTCCGTCGATGAGGGAGGCAAGGTGATTTCGGTGGCGAACCCTGTGGGCTTTTTAATCCGAGCAGACGGCAAGACGATTTATTTTGCAGGGGATACGGCACTGACCATGGACATGGATCTTCTGGGGCGGAGGAACCCGATCGATCTGGCCCTGCTCCCCATCGGGGACAACTTCACGATGGGTCCCTCCGACGCGGCCGAGGCCGTGCGTCTGCTTAAGGCGAAGCGGGCCGTGCCGATGCACTACAACACGTTTGATTTGATTGAAGTCGACCCGGCCATCTTCAAAAAGGAGTCAGAGAAGCACGGCTGCCAAGTGGACGTGCTTAAGTCGGGAGAGTGTATCGAGATTTAGGCCAGATAGGTTCCTTCGGACGAAAGGGGCGGTACGTCTGTCCGAAGTGGCCTATTCAAGGTTCTGGCTTAAATCTTTCCCAGGGCCAGCAACAGTGTGCGTGTGCTGATCAAAATCAGCAAAATTCCCACCAACCGCATGAGAGTTTTGGCCGGAAGAATCTGACATAGCTTGGCGGCAAAAGGTGCCGCCACCAGTCCACCCAGCATCAATCCGGCGATGATCTTGAAATTCTCTAATTTGAGGAACACGAAAAAGGTTATGGCTTGGGACAATGTGACGAAAAATTCGGCCAAGTTGACGGATCCAATCACGTAGCGGGGTTGATGGCCCTTGGCCAACAGGGTGGAGGTGACCACAGGCCCCCAACCCCCTCCTCCCACCGCGTCCAAAAACCCACCCACCGCAGCCAGGGGAACCGCCTTGGTGGGCTCGGTACCGATGACGATCGGCTTATGGTTGGACCGCCAAAGGATATATCCGCCCATCAGGAGGAGGTAGCCGCTAATCCAAGGCTTGAATTTTTCCCCGGGAAAGTTGGAAAGGATGTACGCCCCAGTCACGCCCCCCAAAACTCCGGGCGCAGCCAATTCCCAAAAGAGGGCCCGATTCACGTTTTGGTGAAAGAGATGGCTAACCCCGCTGATGCCGGTGGTGAAGATCTCCGAGACCTTCACGCTGTAGCTGATCATGGCAGGCGCAACGCCCAGGGTGAGAAGGAAGGTGGAGCAGGTGACACCGTAGGCCATACCCAAGGCCCCATCGACCAACTGGCCGACCAGGCCAACCAACATGGCAGTGACGAGAATTGGCATGGGTTGGGAACCTACGTCAAAGAGCGATATTCCGGAAGGATTATGACGCACGATTGTCCGCCGCAAGGAAGGCGAGCTAGGGTGATCTTGTGAAGATGCTGGAGGTGCTCAATCCGTTTGACGGAAAAAAGGTGGGGCAAGCGGCGGTGCAAGATCGGGCAGAGGTCCAGCAGCGCCTGGATCAGGCAGCGGCCGTCTTTGCCGACCGGTCCAAGTGGCTCAATGTGCCCCAGCGGATCGAGATCCTTGAGAAGTTCCAGAGACTGCTTGGGGCTAACCAGGAGAAGATCATCGGACAGTCGTTGGCCGAGGGCGGCAAGCCACTCATCGACACCAAGGTTGAAATGGCGCGGGCGATCAACGGGGTTCGCGTGGCCATGGAGACGATTCCACATCTGCTGGGCCGGGAGATTCCCATGCGGCTCAACGCCGCCTCGATGAACCGCATGGCCTACACCTATCGGGAGCCGGGTGGCCTGGTCACGGCGATCAGCGCCTTCAACCATCCGATCAACCTGATCATCCATCAGGTGATCCCAGCGGTCGCAACGGGGTGCCCGGTGGTGGTCAAGCCGGCCACCAAAACGCCGCTGTCGTGTCTGACTCTGGTCGATCTGCTGCATCAGGCCGGTCTGCCCAAAGAATGGTGCCAAGCGGTGGTTTGCGCCAATGCCGATGCCGAATTGTTGGTGAGCGATCCGCGATTAAGCTTTTTCAGCTTCATCGGGTCGGGTCGGGTGGGTTGGGCATTGCGGTCGAAATTAGCGCCCGGGGCCACCTGCGCTTTGGAGCATGGCGGGGTCGCACCGGTGATTTTGGAGGCCGATGCCAACCTGGAGGATGCTCTGCCGTTGCTGGTGAAAGCCGGTTTCTACCATGCAGGGCAGGTTTGCGTTTCGGTGCAGAGGATTTATGCCCATCGCTCCATTGCGGAAGGGGTGGCCCAGAGGATCGCAGACCAGGCGGCCAAGCTGGTGGTGGGCGATCCGGCGGATCCGAAAACGGAGATCGGTCCGCTGATCAGTCACACGGAGAACGACCGGGTGGCTGGGTGGGTGGAGGAAGCGGTGAAAAAGGGTGCCAAACTGCTTTGTGGGGGGAAGAAGGTTTCGGCCAGTTGCTACGCACCGACGGTGCTGTGGAACCCCCCGGAGGATGCCAAGGTTTCTTCCGACGAGGTGTTCGGGCCGGTGGTGTGCGTTTATTCCTACGACAAACCGGAGGAGGCGGTGAGGCGGGCCAACGCGTTGCCCGTCTGCTTCCAGTCCGCGGTGTTCACCCGGGATATCGACCGGGCGTTTTATTACGTACGAAATCTGCAGGCCACGGCGGTGATGGTGAATGACCACACGGCCTTCCGGGTGGACTGGATGCCGTTTGGCGGAAGGATGCAGTCGGGGCTCGGGATGGGCGGAATTCCCCGGAGCATGGAGGATATGACCGCGGAGAAGATGTTCGTGGTGCGCAACCCGGCTTAAGCCGCCAAGGGGGGGAATTTAGGTTCGCGCAGGTTTTCCAAACGAAGCAGAGACTTTTAAAGCGACACCGCCGCGGGCGGCAAACTCGCCGGTGACCACGGCGTGCCGGGGGGCAAGGGCGCGGACGAGATCATCGAGGATCCGGTTGGTGACGGCCTCGGCAAAAGAACCGACATTTCGAAAGGAGTGGAGGTACAGTTTGAGGGATTTGCTTTCCACACAGCGGTGGTTGGGGGTGTACCGAATGGTGATGGTGGCGAAGTCGGGCTGTCCGGTGACGGGGCAAAGGGAAGTGAACTCCGGGGTGGAAAAAACGATCTCGTAGGGGCGGCCGGGTTTGGGGTTGGGAAAGGCTTCCAAACGGGCCTTGGAAGGATGACTCGGAACGGGGGTTTTGGTGCCAAGCGCGCGCAGAGCCATGGGTAGGTTTAGAGGTTCAGAAGAAAAAAGCCGGCGACGGGACGAGATCTCACGGCTGGATTTCCGAAACTTTGCGGATTTTGTTGTCGGGGCCTAGCAGAACGGATTTGGCCCGATGGCCGGCGAGTTGTTCCGTGGTCAACTGGGCAAAGGCCATGATGGTGAGCTGGTCGCCCTTTTTGCCGAGATGGGCGGTGGCGCCATTGAGAACCACGGCGCCTTTTCCCTCCGGTGCCGGGATCAGATAAGTTTCGAAGCGCGCGCCAGTGTTGATCACCCCCACAAGGACTTTTTCCCCCGCCCGCAGGCCGGCGGCCTGCATGATGTCGGTGGAGACGGCCAGGCTGCCCTCGTACTCCGCCGAAGCATCCGTGACGGTGGCACGGTGGATTTTGCCAAACAGGAAGGTGCGGAGCATGGCGTTGCTTTTAAGTTCCCGAGGAAACCAGGTGGAAGTCCGACATGATCATGAGGTTAGAAGGGGCGGCTCCAAATGGCAAACGAGCCAATCTCAAGGCTTTTGCCCGCCGTGGGTATGGTTGTGATGCGCATAATGGCGACCACGCCAAGGGAGGCGGCGACGGAGTGTTTGGAGCCATGAGTTGGCGGCGATGGTTATGACGAACGACTGGCCCACAGGATGGAGAAAAGCGCCAAGCCAGCTTTGACGGAAGCGATGGGTCAAGGCGAGACGAAGGGAGAGGATGACGGCGATCTCGATCCAGAGGACTGGATCCTTCGGGGAGAAGGGAAGGAGCAGGAAGGGGCCAAGAAAGACCACGCCTTGGAAGAACTGGAAAAAGACAAAGGCGCCGAACCTGCCGTCAAAAGCGGGGTAAAGGTTTTTGGTAAAACCATCCCAAAGATCCCGGAAGTTGTCGTACATGCGGCAGCGGACCAGGGCGATGGGGTGGCCGGGGTTGGTGCCATCGCGGTTGAGGACACGAAAACCGGCTGCGCGCAGCTTGCGGCCCAAAGCGATGTCTTCGACCAGATGACCGGAAACCGCCGCGTGTCCCCCAATTTTTTCGTAGGCCTCCCGCCGAAAGAGTAGGAACTGGCCGTTGGCGGCCCCGAGGGAGGCGGAACGGCCTCCCATCCAGTGGGGCAGATAAAGCAGGATAAAGAGGTGGACGAAGGGAATGACAAGCCACTCGCTCCAGCTTTTGGCCTCCAGGTATGGCCAGAGGGAAAGAAGATCGGACCTTTCCCTCCGCGCGAGAGCCACGGCATGAGAGAGGGTGATATCGGAGAAGCGGGTGTCGGCGTCGACAAAAACCAGGTATTCCCCTTTGGCCCTGGCGGCCAATTGATGGCAAGCCCATGCCTTGCCGGTCCAGCCTGAAGGGAGTTCCTGCCCCGAAATCAAGTGAACTCGTGAATCCCCTTGGGAGTGTTGGCGAACAATCTCAGCTGTGCCATCGGTGGAGTGGTCGTCCAGAACAAGAATTTCAAAGCTGGGGTAGTTGCTGCTGATTAAAGTCTCCAGACAGGGCCGGATTCGCTGTTCCTCGTTCCTTGCGGGAATCAGGACGGAGATCAAGGGTGCTGGATCGTGCGGAGGTAAAATATCCGGGAAGCGGAAAACCTTGAGGTTGAGGAGATAATTGAGCAGCAAAAGGCTGAGCGACCCGAGCACAAGGATGTGGAAAATGTCCATGGGAAGGAAGGGAAGGTTCTAGGGCCTTAAAATTGGGCAAGGAAGGCGGAATCGGGATACTTATTAATTATTTATATGTATATTAGTAAAATTATAAGTACATGGCTAACAATACTTTATGAAGATTATTAAATAAAATTCTTGCTAAAGGGTGGGGTTTTTTCACATAGTATCGTGATTAATTTATGAACAAGTTTTGGAAAAATCTGAATGTGCTGGCGTCGGATCACAACCTGCCTCCGGCGCTGGTATCCATTTTCAAGAACGCCTTGGGGGATGATTCCACCTCCCTGAAATATCTGACCTTTGTCCTCTCTCCCAACGGTCCGGGTGGACAGATTGACCGGGATATCCTCGAGGAGAACTTCAATATGGTGGATACGGCCCGGAAGTACCACCTGTCCCTGCCTGAAGTGCAGAAGGCGATCCAGATGTTCGTGGAAAGGCGGGCCATCCCGGTCCGGGAAGGCGCCCCCACCAAGGAGATCGGCGGAATCAACGGCAAGAATGGCAACGGGCACTTTGCCGCCCGGCGCCAGCCCCCTCCTTTGGGCCCCTATCCGGTTTGTGGATCGACCATCTCCCGCCTGGACTCCCGCCGCAGTGATGGCGGGGAAGTGGTGGAAGTGGGGGAAGGCTACGCCATGGTCTACTGGCACAAGGCCAAAAAGAAGACCAAGGTCGCCATCGCCCGTTTGCGGGATGTCCGTCTCTTCAAGGTAAAGTCCCCGGCCGGTGCCGATGAGGGGGCTCCCAAGGCCAAGCGAAATGGCAACGGGCACAGCCACTCCAAATCCAAGCGGAACGGTTTGGTCGCCAAGGTCCGGGCGCGGGCTTCGGGCAAGTCGGTGGTCCGCCTCGGTGGCAAAAAGCGCCGCTAAGCCCGTCTCCAGCCCGGGCTTCGACCCGTGGCTTTCCAGTCAGCGTCTTTTCCCGCCCTACGAGTGGACCGAAGTCTTCGGCCGCAGGGCTCCCGTGGAGATCGATCTTGGAGCCGGGGATGGCGTCTACATTGAGGCGCGGGCGCGACGGGAACCCGAGCGCGATTTTGTGGCCGTGGAGCGGCTGTTGGGGCGTGCCACCAAGATCGCGAAAAAAGCGGTGCGGGGAGGGTTATCCAACCTGCGGGTCTTGCGGCTTGAGTCCGCTTATTTCCTGCGAAACCTATGTGCTCCGGGATCCCTCGACGTCATTACCCTGCGCTACCCGGATCCTTGGCCGAAGCGAAGACACCATGGGAACCGGATTTTGACCCGAGAGTTTGCGGTGGATGCCCTCCGGGCTTGCCGCAGGGGAGGGCGATTGCAACTCACCACGGACGATCGTGATTATTTTGAATGGGCCTGCCGCGAGGTGGCGGCCTGTCCCGATTGGAAAGGGGACGAAGCGTGGAACGGGGCGGAGGAGCCAACTTCGGAATTTGAGGAGAAGTTTAAGCAGGAGGGGAGGGCGGTGTACCGCAAGGCGTGGGGGAATTTGAATTAAGTCAAGTTTCTAGGCCGGTTCGTTGCCAGGCTTCCACTTGATATTGCAACCTAGGCTGGGTTTTTGGGGTGAGGGGACGGCTTTGCCGCTGAGGAGAGCTTCCAATGCGGCCCGAAGGTCCCGGCCATCCACCGGTTCTCCGTTGCCGGGTCGACTGGAATCAAATTGTCCCGCATAGGCCAGTTTACCTGCGGTATCGAGGACGAAGAGGTCGGGGGTGCAGGCGGCGTGCCATGCCCTGGCGACCTCCTGGCTCTCATCGACAAGGTAGGGGAAGTTCCACCCACCGGATTGGGCGAAGGCCGGCATGAGCGAGGGGGCGTCATCCGGATATTGGACGGCATCGTTGGAGTTAATAGCCACAAAGGCCACTCCTTTGGGTTGGAACTCCTTTGCGACTCGGCCAAACGCATCGCGCACGTGGATCACGTACGGGCAGTGGTTGCAGGCAAAAACTACGACAGTGGGTTTTCCCTTGGCCAAATCCTGCAGCCGGTGGTTTTTCCCGGATGGATCGGGGAGGGTGAAATCCGGAACGGACCGTCCCAAAGGCAACCGCTGGGTGGAGGGAGTCCGGGCCATCCGGTTACTTGAGGGTGGTGGTTTTAACGGAATCCCGGTCTTTAGCGACCGCCGGGGCCTTCCACGGGGAGGAGAGGGCCAACCAGTCACCCATGATCCTCAGTCCCTCGCGCAGTTCGAGCGCCTCGGCGAGGTCCACCGCATCGGTGACGCTTTCCGATTCGGCATCGGCGGAATCCTCGAGGGTGTTTTTCTTTTTCTTGGGATTCTTGTCCGTGGCCACGGCTTCGCCCTTTTTGTCGTCGATGACAAGGTGGACAACGGGGGCGAGAACTTGCTGAATGCGGTCCTCGATCTTTTTGCGCTCCCCGTTGCGCTCGTTGTCCATCTTGTTTTCCTCGACCCGGCGGGTCTCGTTGAGCGAGATGGTCCCGGTTTCCAGGCGGGAGCGGACTTTTTCGATATCCTGCTTGAGGAAGGCCATGTCGGTGTCCGAGGAGAGGCGCTCCCGGGATTTCTCATTGAGAACGACCTCCACCGAGGGATCCATTTTCAGGGGGGTAAAGGGAGCCGCGGAGATTTCATCCCAGGCGAGGGCGTTGGGCAGATCGGACTCGCCGATCTTCATGTAGTCCAACGGAGAGGGGATGGAGATGTCGGGAAGGACGCCCCGATTCTGGGTGGAGTGGCCGTTGGGCAGGTAGAACTTCTGGATGGTGAGTTTCATGGCCCCGGCCTTGGGAGGGGCCTGATCAGGGCGACTGAGGAACTTGCCCAACTCCACCACGGCCTGGACGGTGCCTTTTCCGTGGGTGCTTTTTTCACCCACGATAATGGCCCGATGATAATTCTGCAGGGCCCCGGCCACGATTTCCGAGGCGGAGGCGCTCCGCCGTCCGACGAGCACAAGAAGCGGTCCGTTATAGAGCACACCGGGATTATCGTCCGTTCTCTGGATCACCGTTCCCTTGCCATCCCGAACCTGCACCACGGGACCTTGGTCGATGAAAAGACCCGTGAGGGACACGGCCTCATCCAGAAGACCGCCGCCGTTTTTGCGCAGGTCGAGCACAATTCCGTCCACGCCGGCCTTATTCAGCTGGCGGACGAGTAGTTCCACGTCTTGCGAAGTGGAGCGGGCGGTGGCGCCGTTGCCGCTCGCGGCCGACTCGTCGCCCCCAACCGCACCGTAAAAGCCGGGAAGATCAATCACACCGATGCGCCAGTTGTCCGGTTTCTTTTCGGGAATCGCCACGGGCGAGACCTTGGTCTCCTTGGTATCGGCTTTGCCGGTCAGCTGGTTTTTCAGGTTGTTCCAAAGGGAAGGGTTTCCGGCGGGGGCCGAGGGCTCGGGTTTGACGGTCTGAACCGCAACGGGGACCTGGCCGGACTTGGGAAGATCGTACAGGGTGGCGCTGGCCTGCTGGGCGGAAAGTTTGACCTCGTTGCGGGTGATCTGGATCTCGCGTTGTTCCCCGGCGGTGCTACCGGCGGGAACCACCTGCAACCGGACAATGGTGTTCTTGGGGCCGCGGATTTTTTTGACGGCGTTGCGGAGCTTCATGTCCACGATGTCCTCAAACGGACCTTCGCCTTGGGCCACTCCGATGATCTTGTCGCCCACCTTCAGACGGCCGTCGAGGTCAGCGGGCCCGCCGGTCACCAACTCCTTGATGACGCAGTAACCGTCCTCGGAGGAGAGGACGGCGCCGATGCCGCAAAGCGCCAGTTTGATGCCGATGGAAAAGTCCTCGAGGGTGGTCGGGCTCATGTAGCTGGAATGCGGGTCGTAGAGACTGGCGAGGGCGGTGAGGTAGAGCTCGGAAATTTCCTCGTTGTCATAATCCTCCAGGTTTTTGAGGAGGCGATCGTATCGTTTTGTGACCGTGGCAAGGGGGTCTTCCTCCTTGTCCTTCTTTTTTGTGGCCGCGCCGGTTTTGGTGACGAGTTTTTCCCGGAGGAGATCAAACTTCAGGCGGCGCTCCCATAACTCGTCGGCAGCTGTGCGGTCCGCCGGCCAGCCGACCTTGGTCCGGTCGATTTCGTAGGACTGGTCGGAGGAGAAATCGAAGGGCAGGGAAAGACGACGTTTAATCCAGTCGAGCCGCTCACGGACGCGGTCATTGAAGCCGGAAAAAATCTCATAGGCCGGACTGATGTCGCCCCGCTGCGTGAGTTTGGCCAACTGGGGGGCGTAGTTGTCCTGATAGCCCTTGAGGTCGCTATCCAAAAAGAAGGCGTGATTGTAATCCAAAGCCTCCATGTAGGCCCGGATCCACTGCCGGGCTTTTTCATCGGTGAGGGGTTTGCCGGAAAAATGGTGATCCTGCAGGAGTTTCTGTACCAAGATGGCGGTGGCTTGGTTGCCTGGGCTGGTCTTGGGAACCGTCGCGCCGGCAGGATTCAGGAACAGCCAGGCGGTCAACCCAGCGGTGACCAAACTTCGGAAGAAGCGCCTTAGGTCTACGTGCATCTCATGAACCTACCTCTCTTTTCGTAAAAAGCACTTTCGTCGCGCCGTTGAATGTGAAAATTTTTAATACAAAATAATATATATACAAGAATCTGAACATCAATTGATTACATATCCGATCTGGCTTTGAGGGCCGCCATCACGGCGACCGCATGGCTTTTGGAAACCTCGACGGTTGTCTTGTCGGTCAACTCGAGAGTCCACCGATCTTCCGGATTACGGTGCCACGACTGGACGTCATGCAGGGCCACGATGCGCCCGCGGCTCGTTTCCAGGAATCGACTGGGAGGAAGTTTGTTCCGGACTTGTTTGAAAGTGACCCGCTTGATGGCTTTGCCGAGTTTCGTGTGGAGAATGACATAATTCCCCATGGACTCCACGCCGAGAACATCGGCGATCGGCAAGAGGATCTTTTTGCCCCGAATCTCCGCCACAAAGGTGATCCCACCGGTTTGCAACGCCGCAGTTTCCCGTCGGTGACGAACCTTGTTCAAAGCCGTCCGCAGACGAGCCTCTTCCACTGGTTTCAGGATGTAGTCGGCCAAGTCCATGGAAAAACCCCGCACGGCGTGTTGCGGATGAGCGGTCAGGGCGATGATCTGGGGCCGATGGGAAAGTTTTTCCACTAGATCGAGGCCATTCTCCCGGCCCAGAGAGACATCCAGAAACAGCGTGTCGACCGTCTGCCTTTCCAGGAATTTCCGGGCGGCAGAAAGATTTTCCGCCTCCCCGAGCAGCTTGACCTCGGGGAAAGACTTCAGGGTTTGGCGGAAATCGGCCCGACAAAGCGGCTCATCCTCGACCAGAAACGCGGTGAGGGGCGAAAGCTTCATGCCGGCAAAATGAGTTCAGCCACCACATTGCCGGAGGGCTCCTCCTTCAAGTTCAGGCGCCCTTGCCCGCCGAAGACCATCCCGATCTGTCGCCGGATCAAATCCAATCCGGCGTGGTTCGCCCCATCGTCCGGGGTCTGGAGATTCCCCGGTTGGCAGACCCGGAGGGCAATGTGGCCGGAGTCGGGTCGATCCGCGCTGATTTCGATCTGCAAGGGGCCGCGGCCGTTGCGGTGTCCGTGCTTGGCGGCGTTTTCCAGAAGGGTCACCAAGGTCAGCGGGGGAATGAGAATGTCCCCATCCTTGGTTTCCAGCCGCGTCTGCAAGTTCAACGGGCGGCCGCGGAGTTCCTCCAACCGAAGAAAGTCGCCGCAGATGGCCAGCTCCTCCCGCAGCGGAATGGTTTTTCTTTTTTCCGAGTCGACCACCGCACGGAGAAAACGGGCAAGATTCCCGGAAAACTCACGCGCCTTGACGGGGTCGGCAGTGATCAAGCCGCGGAGGCCGGTCAGGCAGTTAAAAAGCAGGTGGGGGTTGAGATGGGAGCGAAGGGTTTGGATTTCCAGCTCAGCCAGACGGGCCTGGGCCAAGGCGGCATCGCGCTCCTCCTCCAGAGAAAAGTCCTGAAGAAGTCCGATCACCCGGAGAGGTTGGCCATCTGGGGCGGTTTCCTGCACGGTCCAGTGGGAAAGGAATGTCGGCGAGGACGGGTCCGTGGGCCGGATTTTAAGGCTACCGCTTTTTTGTCCGGCATGAAACAGCTTGGCCCAAGGGAGAAGAAATTTGGCGATTCTCGGATCCTCGATCTCGTTGCCGGTTTCCGGTGTCCAACTCCAAAAGGAGGAGGAAAGGGCGGTCATAGCCATCCGGTCCCGGGAGGCCTTCTGGCGAAGCTCATCCGAGGCCACGCCCAAGGGGAGAATGGTGACACAGATGATGGCGAGGAGTCCGATTTGATCGGAGATTTCCCGGGCCAACCGACTGGGAGGGGTCATGCCCGGTTCTCGTTGAATTTGTTTTGCCACCGCAAAATCCTTCTCCGCGGTTTGTTGTCGGATCTCCAGCAACTGGGAGAGAGGCCGGGCTCCGGGCACATCCAAAGCGAAATAAGAAACGGAGCCCAAGAGGCAGGCAATGGTGGCTCCTCGGATTCCTGTCGCCCAGATTCCCCATGCGACCAGGGGAATCAGGCCCACTGTCAGTAAACGGCACCACGCCGGGGTTAGATCGGAGTAGAACCAGAGTCCGGTCAGCAGCACGCACCAAAGTCCGACAATTTTGCCTCCGTGAGGTGTCTTCCATGGAAACCGGGGCAGATCCCGCCAGACGAGAATTAGGGGTGTGACCAGAAGGATGCCGGTGGCGTTGCCCAGGCAATAGACGGCGACTTCGCTGAAAAAGCGATCGGGGGGGATCGTTCCCAGATATTGCAGGAGGAGTTGAATGCTTACCGCGCTCGTCAAAGCAGGAATCCAAGGGCAGAGGAGAATGAAGAAAGCCAACTGGCGGAGATTGCCGAAACTGGGGTCAAACTTTGGAACAAAGTAGCGGAATAAAAAATAGGCCAACCCCGTCTCGCCCAAATTTCCCAGAGGAACTACGAACGCCATCCAAAGGGGATATGGGCCCCAGAAGAACTTCAAGCCCAGAACAGAGAGCCCAAGATAGATACCGAAAAACATGCGGGGCCCTCCCAGTAAGACAGCAGCCAAAGCAGCCCCGGAAGCAGGCCAGAATGGGGAAGACCAAACGGGATAAATGGCCTGAATAAAAAGGGTGAAGTAACCAAGGATAATCTGGGTCACGGCGGTCAAAAACACGCCGGCGACCTGTTCTTTGCTCCAACTTGTTTTCATGAAGCTATTTATGTCTGATTCGGCCTAAATTTCACTTCTTCAAAATACGATTTCTAATCACAAAAAAACGGCATTTGATCACTGTTGACATGAGGTGATGTTATTTCTTGGTAAGAGATTACTATGGAATTGGTTGGAAACAATCACGCAGATCCATTATCCCTTAAAACCTTCGTTTTGGAGGATCGGCCCATGTTTCGCCTCTTCCTCAAGCAATGGCTGGGCGAGAAAAACGGCCATCAACTGTCCTTTTTTGACTCGGCAGATGGGCTGGAGGCCAGCCAAGAGCCGAGGGATATCGAGCTCCTTGCCGCCCATCTTTTGCCGGGTCGGCATCATTTCAAACAGGACCTGCAGATCCATGGACACGGGGTTTATGGAGAGGGCTTGGATCCCTCCACGATTCAGTGGTGCCGGAGGAGCGGGGTAAAAGCCCTGCTCGACTTGCGGGACGGTTTGGAGGAGTGGGAACAAAGCCTCAAGGCTTTGGGCAACGGGCACATGGCCGAGACATCCTCGGTCACCCGGGCCTTGAACTCCGGGCACGGAAAAGGGATCTCGAGATTGAGTCAAAGGGAAACCGAAGTGGCCCGGATGCTGGTCAAAGGTTTTTCCGCCAAGCAGGTGGCTTCGGCTCTGGGAACTTCCGAAGGGACGGTCAAAAACCAGCGCAAATCGGTTTATCGGAAGTTGGGCATCGTCCGCGCCACGCAGTTGGCCGGGGCGCTTGGCTATGGGCGGGCTCGTTAGTCTTCAGATCGCCTTCAGCAAATCGGCGCAGACTTTTTTCGCATCAAAGAATTCCTCCGCCATTTTTCGTGCGGCGCGGGCTTGGGCTGGATAGTCCGCCCGTATTTTCCTCATCGCGGCGGCAGCCTCTTCCGAGGACTGAAATGAATAAGCTCCCTTGCCGGCGGGCAGGTGATGACTCCAACCCGTTTCCTCCACCACCACCGGCCGCCCCAAGGCGAGGTAGCAGGCGCTCCGACAGCTGAACCAACCGGTTCGGCCAGCCACGTAGCCTTGCTTGGCCACGCTCCATTCCCCGACGGAGTTTTTGAGGAATTCGCGATAGGTGAGATGATCAGGAACCACCTCCTGGGGTTCCACCAGATCCCATCCTAGCCGACGAAGTTTTTCCGCGGGCCGCTTGCCGTCCACCCCGAGTCCCATGGCGATTTTAAGCCGTTCGCTCGTCAGCGTGGGCAGGCTAGTGAATTTTTCGAACTCCAAATCCTTCTGCCCATAAGGCCGGC
>Ga0214917_10001573_pt1 | contig 29159 bp, 24 predicted proteins | sample LL_1208_BB_MetaG_FD_177983 | JGI IMG/M metagenome (GOLD analysis project Ga0214917, IMG submission 177983) | Freshwater microbial communities from Lake Lanier, Atlanta, Georgia, United States - LL_1208_BB | ecosystem: Environmental > Aquatic > Freshwater > Lake | place: USA: Georgia | collected... | reverse complement strand
CCGCTTAGTTCGTTGGGCAGAGAATCTGCCTTTTCCTCTAAACCAACCAGTCTTAATACATCTGGAACGGCTTCTGATATGAAGCCAGAGGATTTGCCAATTACTTCAAGGCTAAAAGCTACGTTTTGTGCTGCAGTTTTGTTAGGTAACAGTCTGAAGTCTTGAAAAACAACCCCTAGGTTTCTTCTGAACTTGGGCACTCGACGATTAGGTATACCAATTAGGTTTTCCCCTAAAACATGAATTGACCCACTGGTTGGCAAATCTTCGCGAAGAATCATCCGCATCAAACTTGATTTACCTGAACCGGAAGCACCGACTAGGAAAACGAACTCACCTTTATCTATTTCCAAAGACACTTCATCAAGTGCTGGTCTTGGGGCACCTTTATATTGCTTACTTACCTGGTCAATTGAAATCATTAGGTTTTTAGCCTAAATTGCCCAAGCCCCAACTGCCCTCTGGGTTTTAGCGTGTTGGACTATTTTTCGGTTTTACGCCATCTAATGCCTGAGGCAATAAAACCCGCCAAATCACCGTCAAAGACTGCATCTGGATTGTTAACTTCAAAGTTTGTTCTGAGATCTTTCACCATCTGGTATGGCGCTAAAACATAGTTGCGCATTTGGTCTCCCCAAGATGCGGTGGCATCACCGGCGAGCTGTTTTTTCTGAGCCTCCTCCTCAGTTCTTCTCAGTTCTAGCAACCGGCTTTGCAGAACTCTGAGGGCGGCAGCTTTGTTCTGTAATTGGGATTTTTCATTTTGACAGCTAACTACGGTTCCTGTTGGCAGGTGAGTGATTCTAACCGCAGAGTCTGTGGTGTTCACCGATTGACCGCCGGGACCTGAAGAACGGAAAACATCTACCCTGATCTCATGCTCTGGAATTTCTATAACATCGGTTTGTTCAATTAGTGGAACTACTTCTACTGCAGCAAAGCTGGTCTGTCTTTTACCCGCCGCATTGAAAGGGCTCATTCTGACAAGTCGATGAGTTCCAGCCTCGACTGAAAGTTGACCAAAGGCATAAGGCTCATCTATTTCAAAAGTTGCAGACTTGATTCCTGCGCCTTCAGCAAATGAAGTGTCCAGCACCTGAGTTTTCCAACCCTGTTTTTCGCAATAGCGTAAATACATCCGCAAAAGCATCTCGGCAAAATCTGTTGCATCATCGCCACCGGCTCCAGATCGAATCGTCATGATGGCACTGCGCGAGTCATATTCCCCATTGAGTAGAGTTTGAATCTCTGATTCAGACACTTCTTTTTCTAACTGAGCCAGTTCCTTTTTCGCCTCACCGGTCACAGCTTCGTCAGACTCACTGTTAGCCAGACTGACCAGCACCTCTAAGTCATCGATTCGCTGTTTTAGGCTATGCATTTGCTTTATCAGGGTCTGCTTGCGAGAAAGTCCACTGGTAATTTTTTGGGCATTCTCTGGGTTATCCCAAAGTTTTGGGTCTTGAGCCAACTTCTCCAGTTCTAAGATTTCTTGCTCCAATTTGGGAAGATTATTCACTTCGGTGATTGTTCCCAAAGTTAGGCGAAGTTGCTTGATTTGATTGGAAAGATCAAGCTCGGACATGCTCACTAGTTTAACTGTTCAAACCCTTAGTCGATTCACAGACTGGATAACTAGACTTTGACTATGAGAGAGCAGTTGAGACGATTTAAGGCATTTGGCATCGGAATAGCCCTATTGCCATTGCTAGCCTCAGTCGTATCAACTACCGCAACGGAAGCCGCTAGCATCCAGCCAAGCTACGAATTGATTGCCCACGTTCCGGTCGCAACTCTTCCGGTAGCAGCCCAGGTTGAGATCTCAGCTAATTCGGCACCAAATACAGTTATTGGAACCACAAGACTAGAAAGCTTAGATAACTACGGTTGGTGGGGCATCGTGACCGTTCCAGCTGGAGCAGGGACATTGTGTTTCAACGCAACTGGGCTACCAAAGAGCTCAACCTGTGTCAATCCAGTTATTTCTCACCAGGTCTGGCTCGACGCAGCAGGTGTTCCCTACCTTTCAAGAGTTGCCGCGGCCAAGAACATCAAAGTTCACCTCAGCACTTCCAGTAAAACTAATCGCTTCGGAGTCTTAACAGTAAACGGCATAAGTCAGACTCAACCATTTGTAAAAGTAAGCACATCCGATTTTGTTGCAGTTTTTCCTGTAGAAGCCAACACCACAACATTCAGTATTAGAACCCAATCAACGAAATCCAAGAAACTGGTTGACGATGTTGTTGACTTTGAAGGCAACGCGGCCAAACTTTCTGAAATTTATATAACCAATGGCTTGCCCCAGATTTATGGAAGTCTCGCAGAACAAAGCAATACCGTTTACATTCATTATCACCGCGATGACAATGTTTATAAGAGTTGGGGTTTACACACCTGGTACAGCAATTCTTTCGGCGGTGCGGCAACCGACACTACCTGGGCCAAACCAAAAACTCCGATTTCTTCCAAGCCAGATAGTTGGGGAATCACTTTCAAAATCCCGATGGCCTCATTCAGTAGCAAACTGCCCTACGTGATTCACAAAGGTGATTTGAAAGATCCAACTACAACCGACCAATATCTTGACTTAGCTCTTCTCGGTTATGAGATCTGGGTTGAGTCAGGCAAAGTGGATTTAGATGGAAATCTCCTAATTGCCTATCCGCAATTACCAGGAACGGATGTTTCTCCAGATGAACTTTCGATTGCGGATGCCACGGCCCTAGCTTCTGACTCACCAAGATCCTCATTCGCGGCAGACTCGATTTACTTCGTGATGATAGACCGCTATAAAAACGGTGACCCCAGCAACGATAAGGGTGGGATAAATTCCACCAATCGATCTGAAACAGGCTATGACCCTACTGATAACGCTTGGTCTCACGGTGGAGATTTGGCCGGTTTGAGCGATGGCTGCAGCAAAACTGATGGCACCGGTGATGGTTTACCAAGAATAAAAAACTTAGGTTTCAGCGCGGTTTGGATTACTCCGCCGTTCAAACAAAACTTCGTTCAGGGAGGTTCGGCTGCCTACCATGGCTACTGGATAAACGATTTCACCACGATTGATCCACACTGGGGAACCAATGCTCAGTTCAAGAGCTTTGTTGACTGCGCTCACCGGCTAGGAATGAAGGTAATCGTCGACATCGTGATGAATCACACGGGCGATGTAATTTACTACCGAGATGGTTATTACGGCTTCCGCAACAGTTCAACTAGCGCTGCCACTATCCCGAGCTGGGGAACCAGCATTAAGGCACCGAGCTGGCTAAATGACTTAAGTAATTATCACAACCAAGGCAACATTGGCGATTGGGGAAATCCTCAGCAATACAAAAATGGCGACTTCTACGGTTTAGATGACATCAAAACGGAAAACGATGTAGTAGTCAACGGTTTCGCCGATGTTTATTCAAGATGGGTAAATGACTTTGGAGTTGATGGTTTTAGAATCGACACCGCTAAACACGTCGATGATCAATATTTTTCTAAGTGGTGGCCAAAGATGTTGAACCTAACTTCAAGCACCATGGCAAATAAAAATCAAACTCTGTTCTCTTTTGGAGAATATTTTGACTCCAATGGCCCAAATCTCGGCAACTACATGCGCAAGTATGGGCTTCCATCAGTATTAGATTTTGCCTTCCAAACTCGTGCGGTCAGCTATGCAGCCGGTGGCAACTCTTCCAACCTCTCAGAAGTTTTTGGAAACGACAATAACTTCATAGCAAAAGCGAAAAGCCCATACAACTTAGTGACCTTCTTGGGGAACCATGACATGGGAAGAGTCGGTTACCTCCTCAATCAATCAGGTAGCACCAGGGCGCAATCTGATTTGCTAGCCCATGACATTATGTTCTTGACCAGAGGTATCCCCTCGGTCTATTACGGTGATGAAGTTGGCATGATCGGCAATGGTGGTGATAAGGCCGCTCGACAAGACATGTTCCCAACCCAAGTTTCCAGTTGGCGAACTGAGGATCGGGTATTTGGCTCTGCTATATCAACCGGCTCTGCATTGGGTTTGACCACTGCGTTGACCAGCAGAATCAAACAACTAAATGATCTCAGAAAGAACAACCCGGCTCTTGCCACCGGTTCTCAAACTCAGCGACTTGCAGACGGCAATGTTTTAGTTCTGTCTCGCTTAGATTCGACAACCAGAACTGAATATTTAGTTGCTTTCAACACCGGTAACACCGATAGGACAGTGAAAGTGACCACCTCCACTCCATCCAGTAACTGGCAATCACTACTAACTGCAGGATCAGTCGCTTCAAATGGTTTAGCTGAAGTCAACATCACCATCCCAGCTCGGTCAACGCTGGTTTATAGGTCGCTATCAGCTTTGCCAAATGTGACTTCAGCCAGCGTTACCCTGAATGCCAACCCAGTTAGCAATAACCAGAGTATTCAGCTTTCCGCAGGAGTTTCCGGCAGCGACCTTGGCACTGTTACCTTCGTCGCCCGCCAGGCTGATGGCAGTTGGCAGGTCTTAGGTAGCGATGACTCGAGAAGTTATGGAATGACCTGGGACTACCAGCCTTTTGTCGGCGCTGGTCTGGCCAAGGGTACCAAAGTTGCTATCGCGGCTATTTACAAGAGCACTTCGGGAACTATATCAGTCTCTGCCGTGAAGACCATAACCATAAACTAGTAAGCGATAATTGACTGGTGATGGCTGGTCAAAACTTCTCTAAGCGAAAACTTATTTTTCCGGTATTTCTGCCATCTTTTCTATTTTCAACTGCAGAATTTGGAATCGTGCCAAGCATTCCTGCCTCAGCTATCGCTCTAGGCGCTAACCTGCCAACTGCGGGTGCTATCACCGGTTTGATGATGGTGGGTCGATTGGTTGCTGATTTACCGGCAGGTAAATTTGTTGACTTGCTTGGGGAACGCAAAGCCATGATTGCCGCAAGCTTGGTTTCAGCCCTGGGAATTCTTTCTTCATTATTTGCGCTGAACCTTTTTATGCTCGGTGTCGGCGTATTTATGGTTGGCGCTTCGGCAGCAGTTTTTGGTTTAGCGCGGTTGGCTTGGATGACCGAGCATGTCCCTATCAAAGTTAGAGCCAGATCACTTTCCATCCTCGGTGGAATGTTTCGCGCTGGGTCATTTGCTGGACCTGCCCTCGGTGCCTTGCTTATTCAAAATGCTTCAATCCAGGCTGTGTATTATTTACCCCTGGTGCTCTGTGGGTTAGCAGCGGTTATTCTAATTGCCAGCAAAGGTGAGCCTGACTTGGTAAAAAGCGCCAGCAGTTTGAAAGCCACTTTCCTAGTTGCTAAGCGCGAGGGTAAGAAACTTGCCACCTTAGGAGTTGCCTCCTCCATCCTTTCTGCGCTCAGAGCCACCAGAATGGTCGGTTTGCCACTTCTTGCAGTGGCTCTAAAGATCCCAGCCGAACAGGCATCACTGTATATTGCCTTTGCCGGAGCTCTAGATTTTGCAATGTTCTATATCAGTGGCCAAATCATGGATAAATATGGAAGAGCTTTTGCAGCTGTTCCAACTCTGGTTGGACTTGGCATAACTCACTTCCTAGTTGGTATAGCAGTTGACTCAACTACCTTTCTGCTTTTAGCTCTAATCATGTCTTTAGCCAACGGCATAGGTAGCGGTGTAATTATGGTGCTGGGTGCAGATCTAGCACCTAAGGATGCTCGCAACGAATTTCTCGCTTCCTTTCGCTTGCTGGTTGACTTCGGTGACGCCAGTGCACCATCGGTGTTGGCTGGACTCACCCTAGCCATGACCTTGCCCTTGGCAATGTCTTGCTTTGGCTTTCTAGGGCTAGTTGGTGCAGGGTTGATGTATAAATACATTCCGAGATACGCGGTAAGCCCCAAAGAGCAAAGTAATTCCCAGCTTTACTAAATAGACTTGCATCATTATGCAGATTTTTAAGAGAACATCACTATTTCTGGCTTCACTGTTAGTCGTTGGACTTTCGTTGACGCAAATTACCGTCAGCCAAGCTGATTCAGAAGCTCCAAAATACGACCTGGTGGTCCACGTGCCAAAAGCACTGCCTAAGTCCGCCAAGGTAACAATTTCTTTGGCCAGTGACAGTTCGAAGATTGCTGCAACTTCCAGAGCCATCGGCACTGACAGTTACGGTTGGTTTGGAGTTGTTTCAGTGCCGCCAGCTGCTGGTTCATTGCTGATTCGGGCCACCGGCATGACGAACTCGGTTACCAGCATTGATCCAATTACCAAACCTGAAATTTGGTTAGACAAAGATGGCAACCCATGCCCTTCTCGTCTAATGGCAACTGGAAACATAAGGTTCACACTTGCCCCTTCTCCATATTCGAAAACTGACCGTTCGGTGGAGGTCACCGCTGGGGATCAGGTTTATAAGGCTGACTTCGGAAAGTCCATGGTGGCTCTGGTCAATGTCCCCACCAACCTAACTGAGGTTCATATCAAGACCAAACTTAAAGTTGGGTCAAGAACTATCGACACAAGTTTAGACATAGTCACCGACCTGTCTAAAAACTCAGATCTTTATTTGAGCGACGCTTATGAAGGTGCCCGTTTTGGTAAAAATGCGGCCGCCAACAAACTGGTCATCCATTACAAACGTGCCGACAATAAATACACCGGTTGGACACTAAACGCTCTTTACGACAGCAACTTCGGTGGGGCAGCGAAACCAAACACTTTCGCGAAATCACAGTCACCAGATTCAACTAAACCCGACAGCTGGGGTATAACTTTCACCGTGCCACTCACCCCAGAAACGACTCTCTTTCCATACATTATTCATAAGGGAAACCTGACCGATCCCTCTGACCGAGACCAGGCCATAGATCCGGTAGCCACCGGTGGTGAAGTATGGATTGAATCTGGCAAGACCGATAAGAATGGTAAGCAACTGGTCACGGTGCCAGTTCCAGCTGCGGAGCCAGATCTACCTAGCCCAAGCCTGACCGATGCTCAATCCCTTGTCGGCACCACCGAGAGATCCTCTTTTGCTAATGACAGCATCTATTTCGTGATGTTTGACCGTTACAAGAATGGTGATTACACAAACGATCAGGGTGGCTTGGTTGGCGATGTGAATACCACCGGTTACCTGCCAACCGACTGGGCCTATTCTCACGGTGGTGACCTAAAAGGTTTAGCCGACGGTTGCCAAAAGAACGATGGCTCAGGAGATGGTATCCCAAGAATAAAGCGTCTTGGATTCACTTCGGTTTGGATAAGCCCACCATTCGTTCAGAACTTTGTGCAAAATGGCTCTAGCGCTTACCACGGCTATTTCGTTACCGACTTCACCAAGATTGACCCACACTGGGGCACTAATGAAGACTTCAAAGCGGTCACAGATTGTGCTCACCGCTTAGGCATGAAAGTCATTCTCGATATTGTCGTGAACCACACCGGAGACATAATTCAGTATGGTTCCGCCCGCGATTTCAATGGCCAGGTAAATAATTCTGCATTCATTCCAGAGGATGCTAAAAATGTTAAAGCTCCTGCTTTCCTGAATGACCTCTCGAATTATCACAACATGGGTCCAATCAAAAACTGGAGCAGCAAGCTTGAATACCAGAACGGCGATTTCGGTGGTCTCGATGATTTGAAAACTGAAAATCAAGCGGTAGTGGATGGTTTCGCAGATGTTTACTCGATGTGGGTAAATGATTACGGTGTTGACGGGTTCCGAATTGATACTGCCAAGCATGTCGATGACCAATTCTTTACCAGATGGTGGACAGCCATGGAAGCCAGAACACAAGCTACTATGGCTGCTCGAGGTCAGAAACTCTTCGCTTTCGGTGAATACTACGATGGCTCAACATCAACGCTTTCAGGATATATTCACAAGCAAGGATTACCCTCTGTTTTGGACTTTGCTTTCCAACCAGCAGCGGTTGGTTATGCCCAAGGTGGCACCGCCTCAGGCCTAGTCAATGTTTTCAAACAAGACAACGAGTATTTGACTCCCACCAAGAGTGCATACAACCTGATCAATTTCCTAGGTAACCACGATATGGGTCGTGCCGCATACTTGCTCAGGGGTGGCCTCAGCAAAACCCAACTCGGTAAGGCAGACATCCTGGCTCACGACGTTATGTTTCTAACCCGTGGTATCCCATCCATCTTCTATGGAGACGAAGTAGGGCTAATCGGTGGGGGCGACAAGGCAGCGCGCCAAGATATGTTCAGCACCATGGTGAAAACTTGGAAAGAAGAAGAACGCGTCTGGGGAGACCCAATCGGTAACCGAAATTCTTTCAACATTGTGACCCCACTCACTACTCGCTTGACTCTTCTCAACAAATTACGTAAAGATAATCCGGCTCTAGCCAGTGGTTCACAAATACTGCGTTTGGATTCTGGAAACGTAATGGTGAATAGCCGCATTGATGCAGCTAATAGACGAGAGTATGTAGTCGGTTTTAACAGTGGATCTAAGGAACGAAAAGTTACTTTCCAGACCGCAACCCCAAATAGTGCTTTCACTGCACTGCTTGGATCTGCCAAAGTATCTAGCGGAGCTGATGGAAAGCTAACCTTGACCATTCCCGCCATGTCAACAGTAGTTTTGAAGGCAAGCAAGAGCCTTCCAGTGATCACCAGCACACCTAAAGTTTTTCAAACTGCATCGTTATTTACCTCGGGCTCAACAGTAAAAGTAACTGCAGCAGTTAGAGGGACCGACCCGGGTTCAGTCACCTGGGTCGCTAAAGTCAATGACGGTCAGTGGGAAAGAATCGGAACGGATGATTCACCGAGCTACGGAATGACCTGGGATTACAACCTAAATCGGAATACCCCACTCAAAGCAGATGACGTAGTAATAGTGACGGCTATTTACAAGGACACTTCTGGTGGTTTGTCAATTTCCAAGTCAATCAAGCTGGTCATCAAGTAATTATCTAGCTCTACTTCGTTCACAAATCATGCGGTCAGCTTGAACAAGTGGAATCGGTGTATTCCACAGTTTGCAGGCTAGCACTTCAAGAGTTTTACCGTCCTGCATAAAGTTGACTTCAAGTTTGAATTCATTTTCTGCATGAATAACCGAGTCTAACTTTTGTCTTGATTGATCTAGCGAGTTACCCTGCTGGGTCAAAGTCATAATTGCTATAGCGTATTGATCAGCAAAAAGTTTTACTTTCCTAGCTGATTGAAATTCACTGATTCCAACCGAAAGCATAAGAATAATTAGCACCACCAGGGCTATCAAATTTATGAACCAAATTAGTGAACTCCCTTTCTCAGAGTCAATCACTAAGAACACCAAAAACCCTCACGGATAGGCTTTGAAAAGAAAAATCAGCTACCACTATTGACCCAGCAGAGGTGCAGTCAGGTGTGCAGTTCACCTTTAGCGCTATGTCCTGGTCAAAAAGTGAACTTCGACTTTTCCAAAAAGATAGCTCGTTGCCTAAAGTCATATCTGAATCAGACAAGTAACTTGACATGACGTTTCGGCTCACAAGAGAAAGTTCTAGCTGGTCTATCTGAACAGAGAATAATTGAATTGCGCTGAGCAATATCAAGCCAAAAGACATTGCCACGAAGGAAACTGCCTCCAGTGTTGCATTCCCCGAGTCATCACTTAGAAATTTCACAGCTCACCTCGCGACTAATTGACACGGAAAGTTTCTCCGGCCACCCCAGTAAATCAATCTGGTCGGTTTTAGAAACCTGATAACTGCAAAATGTGGGGCTTTCCAAGCGCACTATGGATCCTTCGCCGAGGTTCACAGTGCGAAAGTGTTCCCGTTGTTCTTCTGTCACATCTGCCAGAGCTGAATATCTGGCTACCTCAACTGCCTGCTCTGCTCGGACTATTAGCGATTCCCAAGAGCCAAATAATCCCAGCAGGACCAGGCAACCGAAGGAAACAGGCACGGTAATCAGCAGAAAATCAACAACAGCAGAACCACTGTCGGCCTTAGCCCTAGATGACAACAACCTTGGCAACTGCATTGTTGAAAATAGTTTTCAGGGCCGGTCCGGCTACCGCCCAGAGCAAGACCACCAGACCCGCAGTCATTAGGGTAACTAAGACCCAGCCAGGAACATCCCCTTTATCTGAGCATATGTTTTTGAATAGATTCATTTTTCTCCTTTTCTAGATGAAACTCATTTGGATTATTGAAATTGATGGGTAGAGGGCAAACATCACAGTTACCGGAAGTATCACGAACACCAGAGGAATCATCATTTTAGTTTCGTTCTTACCCGCGCGGTCAAGTAATTCAGATCTAAGTTTTGAATTCACCGACCCAGCGAACTCTCCCAGTTGCTCGGCAATTGCAGTCCCATTGAGCAGCGATACTGCAAGTTTCGTTGCTAGTTCCCTAACTTCTTCACTCTTTGACTCTGCTGCCAAATTCTCAAGTTCATGCTGGAGAATTGCGCCGTGATCTACTCGATGGACTATTTTCATAAACTCAGCCGAAACATAACCGTTGCATCGCATGGTTGTAATTTTGAGTGCGGTGTGTAAGTTCTCGCCAGCACTGATCAGAAACCAAAGGATTGCTATGAAATCTGGGACTTCAAGTAATGCTCCGATAGCGCTGAATTTTGAGTTGCTTTTGGGCATTGGTAACAGTTTCTTAGGTCTGGTAAGCTGGGCTTTTAGCTTTGACGTTGGTTTATAGAAGATCATCGAGCCAATGGCTAGGCCAATGAGGGTGATAAAGATGTATAGATTCATAATCCAGAAAGATTTCTTCTCTGGGTTGGAAGTTTTCCTAAAAACTTCACCAATCTAAATGCGGCTATTGAAGCCACCAATCCAATGATTAAAACTATAAAACCCGAACCTTTACTAAATGCATCTGCAGTCTCTTGTCGCATAGACAACATCAGAAGAATCAACCAAGGTGCGAATACTGCCAATCTTGCAGATGCCACCACCCAACTCTGTTTGGCGCTGACTTCTAGCCATGTCGCATTCTCCATTCGGAGTTGAACGGACTGAGATCTCAAGGCAGAAAGGTATCCTCGGCCACCGGACAGGTTGGCTAATCTAGAGAGCTCAACAAAACGATCAGCAATCGGATTCTGTAATCGTGTCTTGAGGTTTACCAGTGCTGAATCTAAATCCATGCCTTCAGCCAAATCTCGATCTAGGGCATCAAAAGCCCAGATGGCGGTTTTTGGTGCAAAATTCCTTGAGTCCAATAGAGCTTGAACTAAGGAAGTGCCCGCCCAAGTGGCTGAATGAATAGCATCTAAATACTTCGGCCAATCTTGATTTTGTTGGAATCTAAGTTTTCGAATCCGACCTTGAAAACTATCCTGCAGTTGAACCAAGAGGCAAGAAAAGAATGAAATTGTGATGGGTGTCGACCTGGTAAATAGATAGAGAACCCAAATCATGAACACTGAACTGCCAAGGGTAACCAATACAGCCGATAGCGGGCTGACTCTTTCAAAACCAGCTGAGGCTAAAAGGCGACTCATTCTCTCACTCAAAGCTCAACCGTTCTCCAGGTGGTTTCAGTTCCAACGGGGTATGCCTTTAGCACTTGCCCAATGCGTCGAGTTCCATCTGGAGCTAGTTCGCAATGAACCACCAGACCGATAGTTCGCTCCACTGTTTGCTCAACAAAACGAGCAGGGATATTTTCTCCGGCAAGCAACGGAAGTAACTTTAGTTTCTCCAGAGCTTCAGCTGCCGAATTAGCGTGAATGGTACACATGCCAGCTATTCCTGAATTTAGTGCAATTAGCAGATCCAGTGCTTCTGCTTGACGAACCTCTCCGATGACCAAGCGAGTGGGTCTCATCCGAAGTGATTCTCTGACCAATCGCCTAAGAGTAATTTCGCCGACTCCTTCCAGATTTGCCTGACGTGCCTGCATCGCAACATGATCTAAGTAGTTAGTCCTAATCTCGAAAGTCTCCTCGACACTAACCAACCGCTCAGAGTTCTTACCGAAATCCAATAGTGCGCAGAGCAAGGTAGTTTTGCCTGCCTGAGTGGCACCAGAAACTAAAATATTTGTTTGATTCAAGAATTCTTGTTTCAGAAATTTAGCCATTTCTGAACTAAGTGAATCCCTAGCTACCAGGTCATCCAAAGTCAGCACCGAGCTAGGAAATTTTCTGATGTTTATTGCCCAGTGTTTAGCCGTGACATCTGGAATTACCACGTGCAATCTAGCGCCGTTTGCCAACGTGGCATCCACGAATGGCTCTGATTTGTCTAGTCTCCTCCCCGATTCACGAAGCATTCTCTCTACTGCCTGCCGAACCTGCAACTCGGAAAACTTTACATCTAGTTTTTTTGAGATAGAGCCATAGGCGACAAACACTGAATCTGGAGAATTGAGCCAAACTTCCTCCACCGTCGGGTCATTGACTAGGTCATCCAACACTCCGAGACCAACCAGGCTTGCTTTTACTTTGTCGACAATCTTAGATTCATCAAGCTTGTAGCCGGCTTCAAATGCTTCATCCACCGCTTTATTTATTGCTGACTCAATCTCGGAATTGCCTACAGAAATCAGCTCTCTGGCTCGATCGGTTATCGCTTGAACATCTTCCATGGCCAAATGCTCTCAAAACTGGACGAATCCTGCAGAAATTTTCCACAACCAGAGTTTTCCCATAGAATAGGAAGGCTTGCGGGAGTGGCGAAATTGGCAGACGCACTAGATTTAGGTTCTAGCGCCCTTGGCGTGTGGGTTCAAGTCCCACCTTCCGCACCAAAAAAGCCAGCTGAATAGCTGGCTTTTTTACTTTAACTTCTGGGCTGCAGCCACGGCTGCACCAGCATCAATAATTCCAATGCCACACTTGCCGGTGACTTCTAACTCTCCGGTTTGCTGATTTGTAGTAGAAATTATTTGATCATCGCATTCAGATCCCGGTGCAAAATTCTTGGCTGTACTTTTTAGAATTTCCCAAGCTTGATCATCGGTCAGGTTTGGTTTCACGGAATACATCAGAGCAACAACACCGGCTGCCATGGGCGATGCCATGCTGGTGCCCTCCTCGGCACCATAAGTTGCGGCTCCTGGGCTAGTTTTGCCAGCATTGAAGGTGGACCAAATTTCTCCACCAGCCGGTAGAGACGGGTCAATCTCATCGTCTCCACCTGGAGCTGAAATGTCGACACCGATGAAAACTTTGTATGCGCTGTAATAGCCAGAGAAATTACTGTAGTACGCGCGTTCCCCAGAATATCCGGTTGCCCCAATTGTGATATTTCCGTAGCAATTTCCAGGGTAAGAATCCGATGCATAGGTATTGTCATTACCAGCCGCTGTCACTAAGGTTGCATCTTTTACCTTGGCGTTGTTTATAGCCAGTTGAGTAAGCGAATATGTTCCGCAGTTACTAACCTCAGATGATCCAATTGATAGATTCACGACTTTTGCTGGATACATATTTTTCGGAGCTCCAGGGACAGAAACCCCGATAGCCCAGTTGATTCCTGCTGCGATATCTGACTCGGTTCCACCATTTATGCCAAGGACTCGAACCGGCTCTATTTTCACATTAGGAGCTATGCCAACAATGCCGATGTCGTTTGAGGCTGCCGCGATAATTCCAGCCACGTGGGTACCATGCCAAGAACTGTCGATACCTTTTCTTACGTTGTAATCACCGGGATCACTCGGGTCAGGGTCTCGAGATCCACCATCGTTGGCATTACTGGCACTGGTAATGAAGTCATAGCCGGTTACCACATTGTCATTCAGATCCGGATGTTGGGTGATTCCAGTATCAACAACTGCAACCACGACGTTGGGGCTACCTTTAGTGATCTTCCATGCATTTTTCACATTTAGCCCATAGCTGGAATCTAGATACCACTGTTGCGACATCATCGGATCAGAGGCTAATGAAATTTCTTCAGAAGTTGCCGAGCCTCGCGCATTGGTGGCTGTAACGCGCACGGAATATCTTGACCCAGCGATTAGACCACTAAGAGTGCAAGAGTTACTAGTGGTTGTGCAACTAACGGTTTGACCATCAGGGTTGCTGGCATTCACAGTGTAATTAACCATCAAGCCGCCCTTATCTTTAGCATCCTGGGAAACCCAAACCACAACTGGTGAAGTCGAAGTTATTGAACCTGCAGATTGCAGCACGGGAGCTGCGGGGGCGGCAGTTGCTATAACCGACGAAATTGCACTGTAAGCGCTGACTGCCATGTATTTTGAATCAGCGCTCTTAGTGATGGTGGCAACTTTAAATTTTGAAATTTCACCTGGGGTAACCCCAGACTTGACTAAAGCTGTAGTGGCTTTAGATTTGGTGTTGGAGACAAGAACAAGGTAACTTGCGGTTGTCGTGTCATATTTGCTGATTCGATATCCCCAGATCAAGCCGCCGTTGAGCTTGGTTGGAGCTTTCCAACTCAGCCTGACTTGACCTATATTTGGCTGATTAGGTGACCAGGCATCTTGAGCGCTAAGCGAAGTTGGGGCAGAGCTAGCTTTAAGCGTTCCAAGTTTTGGCGTTGACTGCCATATTTTTGAATAAGTCAGAAAATGATCAAGATAAATTCTTTCAATTCTAGGGTCTTGCCCCAACTTGTCGGCTATCTTCATAGCCTGGATTTGCGTGACCGGTTTTGCAAAACTTGCCGCCCAGATGTCCATGCCAACCGCACTACTTTGCTTGAGAGTTACCCCAGCGGAATCTAGGGCAACCTGTTTACCAAAGAAGTCAAAAGGCGTTACCCCAGCACGATACTTGATGGCAAAGCCGACCACTTTTTGATCTGAATAATTAGCATCTGTAACAACTTCTGCTCTAGCAGATGACAGCGTGACCACTGTTAGAAGTCCAGTAAATATGAGTGCGGCAGCGAATGTACTGAAGGCCTTGCGCAAAGTCATAACACTAACCTAATCCGTGCTCCTGAAAGAATGCTGAACTTATTCACAACGACTTCTGCATGAGGACAGTCCCAAGCCAGCGGTCGAACTTGAACCCAACCCCGTCGAGTTTTCCCGCTTCAACAAAGCCATATTCCTTACACAAAGCTACAGAGGCTTCTGCACCCTCAGCGCTTATGACCGCAATCATTTGTTTTATACCAGCCGATTTACATTGGCCAATCAGTTCAGCTAAAAGTAATTTACCTAGACCTCTGCCAAGGTGGTTTGGGTGGGTATAAATAGTGTTTTCAATAGTTCGGTCATAGGCTGCCTTTTCTCGCCAGGGACTTGCGTAGGCAAAACCTAAAACCTGATCGGCTTCAGTGACAACCACAAATGGAAGTTTCTTTTCCAGCAGCTGGGCTATTTTGTTTGCCCAAAATTCCGTTGTTGATGGCACTAAATCAAAAGTGACCACCGAGTTTTCAACATAGTGGTTATAGATATCCCTCAGTGCTATTGCATCCGAAACTTTAGCTGAACGAATCTCTACCAAATCAAACTCCTATAACGACCAATCTATCGGCTCTTGCCCGAGCTCTCCTAAAGCGGCATTTGCCTTACTAAATGGCTTGGAACCAAAGAAGCCACGACTAGCAGACAGCGGCGATGGATGAGCGCTGCTGATTACAACTACTTCCTTAGGCAAGCCTCCAGCAATCTTTTGAGCATGATTACCCCAGGCCAAAACAACGTAAGGGTGCAGATCTGCAAGTCTTTCCAAGGCAAGAAACGTGAATTGTTGCCAACCTAATTTGCTGTGAGAGCCAGGTCCATGTGGAATTGTGGTAAGCGAGGAGTTCAACAACATCACACCTCGGTTCTCCCATTGTGACAAATCTGGATATTTCGAGACCGTCATTCCTAAATCAGATTCAAGTTCAGCGATGATGTTCTTTAGAGATCTAGGCAAGGCGTTAGTTTTGGATACCGCGAAAGCTAACCCAATTGCATCGCCCGGAGTTGGATAGGGGTCCTGACCGAGTATCACTACTCTGACAGTTCTTGGGTCTGCTTTGAAAGCCCTCATCACCAAATCCTTAGGAGGCAAGGAACCTTCAACTAAGGGTTCTAGGGTTTCGAGAACTGCTTTCTGTTCGGCTAATAAGGCTTGCCAGCCAGAGTGCATTTGCTCGAAGAACATAAGTAAATGCTAGGTGGGATTTAGTGCCAAAATAGGAATAATTACCGAAGAAAGGTGCCCGAAGTGGACTATCAGGATCTAATCAAGCAAGCCAACTCAAAACAAGCAGACATGGTTAGGGTTCGCCGCGAACTGCACCAGACACCTGAATTCGGACTTGACTTACCGAAAACTCTAGAAATCGTTCTGAGGGAAGTAGGTCACTTAGGTGAAGTTACCTTGGGTAAAGACATGACTGCGGCGGCAATCCTAATAAAAGGAGCAAAACCAGGTCCAACAGTGTTACTTCGTGCTGACATGGATGCCCTTGCAGTGCAGGAAGATACCGGTTTAGATTTCGCCTCAACCAACGGCTACATGCACGCCTGTGGCCACGACCTTCACATGGCAATGGGAATCGGTGCAGCTCACCTAGTTGCCGAGAACAAAGATAAGTTGAACGGAAACGTTTTGATGTTCTTCCAACCTGGTGAAGAAGGTCACGATGGTGCCGGCCACATGCTCGCCCAAAACATGCATATGGTCTCTGGGGAAAAACCAATTAAGGCATATGGATTGCATGTTTTCTCACTTCCTGAAGCTGGCATGTTCATGACCAAGAAAGACACTTTGATGGCTTCAGCTGGAGACATGTTTGTCACTATCAAAGGTCGCGGTGGCCATGGCTCAATGCCCTGGACAGCTAAAGACCCAATCACCGGAATGATTGAGATTCTAAGCAGCATGCAGTCTTTCATCATCAAGAACTTTGATGCTCTAGATCCAATCGTGGTAAACGTCGGTTGGATTAATGCTGGTAACGACCACACCACCAATATCATTCCTGAATCAGTTAGCTTCGGTGCAACAGTCAGATCCTTCTCCAAGATTGGCTTTGAACAGACCAGAACTAAACTGCCAGAATTTATCAAAGCTATGGCTCAGGCAATGGGTCTAACCGCTGAAGTCGAATTCTCACCAGCTACTAAGGTGCTAATCAATGAGCACGACGCGGTTGACCGTGTTGAAAAAGTTTCTAAAGAGATGTTTGGCGCTCAACGCTTTGTGACTATGCCGGCACCAATCCCTGGTGGCGAAGACTTCGCTTCGATTGTTGAAGAAATCCCTGGGGCCTTCGTATTCTTAGGTGCTGCCTATCAAGGCACTGAGCCTCAAGAGCGTGAATCCAACCACTCCAACAAGGCTAAATACAACGAAGACGTCATGGCTGATGGGGCTGCCCTGCTGGCTGCCCTAGCCTTTGACGCGCTGGGTTAAGGTTTCATAAAGTTCGAGCAAGCCTAACCTTTAGCTAGCCAGACCTGCCTAGTCTTGAGAAGGAATACTTCGACGGAGAGGGCTTAATCTGCCATGAACGAAAACAGCAACTGGGGTTTTGAAACCAAACAAATCCATTCTGGTTACACAACTGACCCGACTACCGGCTCGGTAGTGCCACCGATTTATAACACCTCCGCTTACGTTTTCAAATCTGCGGAACAGGCAAGAAAACTTTTCGCGCTCACTGAAGCCGGAAATATCTATACCAGAATGAACAACCCAACCCAGGATGTTGCTGAACAGCGTATTGCGGATCTTGAAGGTGGAGTTGCAGCACTTATGCTCGCTTCTGGTCAGGCTGCTGAAACTTTTGCAATTCTTAACATCGCTAATGCCGGAGACCACGTGGTTGCCTCTTCAAAGGTCTACGGCGGAACCTATTCCTTATTGAAATACACTTTGCCTAAACTCGGTATCCAAACCACTTTCATTGAAGACCAAGACGATTTAGCTTCATGGGAAGCAGCAATTAGACCAAACACCAAACTCTTCTATGGTGAGAGCCTAGGTAACCCTAAAGTTAGCGTGCTGAACATTGAAGGTATTTCAGAAATCGCTCACCGCCATGGGCTTCCCATGATTGTTGATAATACAGTTGCAACTCCTTACCTAATTCAACCGTTCAAGCACGGTGCAGATATTGTGATTCACTCTGCAACTAAATTTCTAGCCGGTCACGGAACTGTAGTTGCCGGTGTGATTGTCGACGGTGGAAAGTTCAAGTGGTCTAAGTCGGATAAATTCCCAGGACTGAACACTGCAGACCCTTCATACCACGGCATTACTTACACGCAAGCTCTAGGTGATGAGATTGCATACATCATCAAGGCCCGTGTGCAATTGCTTCGAGACATGGGCTCAGCAATTGCTCCCAATAGTGCTTGGGAAATTCTGCAGGGACTTTCAACACTGAGCATGCGCATGGATCGTCACAGTGAGAACGCAGTAAAGGTTGCAAACTGGTTAAGTAATCATCCCCAGGTTGAATTCGTAAATTACGCTGGCATCGAGAGCTCTCCATATTTTGCTGCTGGAAAACACTATGCCCCTAAAGGTTGCGGTGCGGTAATGTCCTTTGAAATCAAAGGTGGAGCAGTTATGGGTGAAAAGTTTGTTGAATCAGTAAAACTCTTCAAACATGTTGCCAACATCGGTGACGTTAGATCGCTGTTGATTCACCCTGCCAGCACCACTCACTCTCAGCTGAGCCCAGAACAGCAGTTGACTGCTGGTGTGACACCTGGATTGATTCGTCTATCAGTGGGTCTGGAGTCCATTGAAGATATAATTGCCGACCTAAAGTTGGGCTTTGCGGCTACTAGCTAGTCTCTTCTTACCCAGTCTCACCAACTGTAAGTTGGCATAGACCAGGATGATGATTACACCTAGGTTTCTAAGGATTAGCAGGATCACCCCGAGTGGTTTGCTGTCCAAAACTTCGCCATAGAAAACTGGGAAGATAAGCCACGACAGAGCCGATGTAATCAAGGTCAACCAGACCACAAACCTCCAGTTTTCGGTCTTTGCCAAAATACCAAAAACAACAGCTCCAACAATCCAGAGTTCATACTGAGGTGAGCCGACCTTGTTGAAAACCAATAGGTCCAAGGTTGCGGTTAGGAAAATCCAAGCAAATAAGGTGTTCCGATCATGGCCAATTTTGTTTGCCCGATAGCCCACCCAAAGGGTGATTGCCAAAGCAGCAAATTGGATCAAAGTCATCACACTGGCAAGTTCGGTAACACCGAAACCAGAAACTTGAAAAGTGAGAATCTTGTCATCGTAATAGACCTTGGAACCTGGAACACCTAACAGAATTTGAACCAGCCACAAAATAGCAACGCTGGATTCAACCTGAATACCTCGACCACTTTGCATGCCAACGAAGCTGAAAATGTTTGAAAGGTTGCCGCCGAGGGCAAAACCGATCAGCACTATAGCCAAAGTGGCAATAGCCAAATTCAATATAAGTTTCTTTTTATCTTTTATGACAATCACCGAAGCTGCCAAGGCAGCCATCGGTGAAACCTTTATCCAAGTGGCTAGGTTGAAAAACTGTATTGCTCTGGAATCTTTGTTCTCCAAGAAAGCTACACAAGCTAATACAGTGAAGATCAGGCTGAAGACCTCTAGCCTGCCAACTGAAACTGGTCCACAGAGAAAAATACAACCGATCAAAAACCAAGCTGCCTTATATCGTTCCAGCTTGGTTCCCCAGCCAAGTAAATAAGCAAACAACAGCATGTTTGCATTCACGGTCAAAAGCACCCAGCCCGATAAGAAATCCCCACCAGAGAAAAATTGGGCAACCCACATAGGTGCCTGAGCCACGTAAGGGTAAACCCAAGGGTCTTTAAGCCCAAGCAGGTAATTGCCCTGCAGCATGTTAGTAATCCAGGCATCGTAGGTGTATCGAACATCACCCAGCGGGTCACCAGTTACGGTGGATACGGAAATCAAAATGAGTTGAGCCACCAGAGCTGCCAACAGGATGAACCAAAAATTCTTCACAGCGGCGGCCAGTCTCAGTTTCAACAAATTATCTCCTAGTTCCCCTTAGGTAAGTCTAGGAGCATTAGGTTGATTAGGCTTATCTCATGGCCAAGCTATTCGAACCAATTATCGTGCGAGGAATGACCGCTAGAAACCGCATCTGGATAGCTCCGATGTGTCAATATTCCTGTGAAAATCAGGATGGGGTCCCAACCAACTGGCATTTAGTCCACCTGGGCTCAAGAGCTATTGGCGGTGCTGCCGTGGTCATTTGTGAAGCTACCGCCATTAGGCCTGATGGTCGAATCAGCCCGTGGGATACCGGCATCTGGAACGACGAGCAGGTGCAAGCTTGGAAACCAATCAATGACTTCATCAGATCACACGGAGCGCTATCGGCAATCCAACTAGCCCACGCTGGGCGCAAGGCAAGCATCTACCGCTCCTGGTCTGGTGAAGGAGCGATGCAGCTTGAAGCCGGTGGCTGGCAGCCGGTTTCGGCAACTAATGAAGCTTTCCCTGAATACAACAAGCCGCATGAATTGACCACTGCAGAGGTCTATGAATTAATTGAGCAGTGGGTGGAAGCCGCAGTTCGATCTGTTGCAGCTGGTTTTGACATGATTGAGATTCACGCCGCCCACGGATATCTTGTCCACCAATTCTTGTCTCCACTGACTAACCAGAGAACAGATGAATTTGGTGGCTCTGTAGAAAACCGAGCTAAATTCTTGGTTGAAATGGTCAGAAAGATCAGATCGGCAATCGGAGAAAAATATCCAATCCTGATTCGTTTTTCGGTTACCGACTATCATCCAGAAGGATTTACAGTTGCTGACTGTGCCCAGGTAGCGAAATGGTGTCACGAAGTCGGTGCAGATTTGTTTGACATTTCCAGCGGTGGACTTATCACCGGTGTGAAAATTCCAATTGGTCCCGGTTACCAAGTGCCACTGTCAAAAGAGATGGCCGATTCACTAACCGCTCCTGTTTCAACAGTGGGGCTTATCACTGAAGCCGAGCAGGCGGAAAAAATTCTTCAGGAAACTGACATTGAAGTAATCATGATTGCTAGAGCCGCGCTTAGAGATCCTTACTGGCCGCTCAGGGCTGCGCATGAACTTGATGTTGATGTTGACTATTGGCCAAATCAGTATTTGCGAGGAAAGTTTCCAAAGAACTAATCTCTTCTGGTTGCGTCTTGGACTTCCCCAACCAGTTCTTCAAGAATATCTTCAAGGAAAATCAAACCTAAAAGTTTTCCGCCAACATCATAGCTTGCTGCTAGGTGTTGATGATCTCGCTGCATTTGTGCTAGAGCTGCCTCGAGCTCAACACCACCACCGATGCTCTTGACAGTTCTGATCAGTTTTCTTTCAACTGGTTCATCAGCCGCTGACTCATCAATTACATCTTTTAGATGAAGATAACCTTCAAGCTCCCCTGCTTGATCTAAAACTGCGTATCGACTAAAACCGTGCTTAGCTACCAGCTGTTCAATTTCTCTAGGTGTGACACCTAACCTAACTGTCACCAGGCTACTAACCGGTACCAGGATGTCTTTTACCTGCTTATCGGTGAATTCAAAGGTATTGGATATAGCACCGGTCTCATCGCTAAGCACACCTTCACGAGTTGAGTGTGAAACTATATCTTCCACCTGTTCGATGGTGAAGGCTGAGTTGGCTTCATTCTTAGGCTTGATACCAAATAAACGTAGAGAAAGATTAGCTATCGCATTCAACGAGATAACAATAGGTTTAACCAAAAGAGCCAAACCATACACAAGTGGGCCAAGCACTAGGGCAGCACGCTCTGGGATGGAGAACGAAATGTTTTTGGGCACCATTTCACCAATCAAAACGTGCAGGAATGAAACCAACAGCAGGGTTATGCCAAATGCGGTGGCGTTAGCCGCCGTCTCTGAAAGTCCCAACTGATGAAGTGGGTCGTGCAATAAATCATGGATGGCAGGTTCTGCAACCAAAAGAATCAACAAACCGGAGATGGTCACACCCAGCTGGCAGGTAGCCAAAATCAAACTAACCTGCTCCATCGCCTTGATAGTTAACTTGGCTGGTCTTGAACCGGCTTCAGCTCTGGGTTCAATCTGGGCCCTTCTAGCCGAGATCAAAGCAAACTCGGCACCAACAAAAAACCCATTGGCAATTAGTAAACCAAGGAAAGCCAATAATCCAGAAAGTGAACTACTCATCGGTCACCACTTTCTGATCCGGTATGAACTTGATTCGGTCCACGCGTTTACCATCCATGCGCTCAACCTTCAGCACGCCACCATCAATGACCACTTCATCACCGACTATCGCTACTCTGCCAAGTTTTTTCATCATGAAACCGGCAACAGTTTCGTAGTTGCCATCTTCGGGGACTGTAATAGCAAGTTTCTGTTCGAGTTCATCCGGTCGGAACATGCCTGGGAAAGAGAACGACTTGTCTTTACCTGAACGAATATCTAACTTAGCTCGGTCATGTTCGTCGCCTAACTCACCGACCAGCTCTTCGACCAGGTCCTCAAGGGTTACGATTCCTGCAGTGCCACCATACTCATCAACTACCACCGCCAACTGCAAACCTTTAGAGCGCAGGACGCCCATAAGTTTTTCTAAGGAAATAGTTTCTGGAACTCTAAACGGCTCAACCATGACTGCAGTTACTGGAACCTGATCTCGTTTTTCTCTGGGTACCGAGGCGGCAGCCTTAACGTGAACAATTCCAGCGATGTCATCGCTGGATCCATCAAAAACTGGGAACCTGGAGAAACCTGATTTATCAGAGAGCTTGATAATGTCTTGGACGGTCCCCTGAACATCTAGTGATGCCAGCTTGGTTCGAGGAGTCATTACATCCGCTGCTACTAATTGGGAAAGAGCTAGGGTCTTAGTAATTAGGTCGGCATGCCTCTGCTCAATTGCACCTAGGCTGGCAGATCTTTGGACCAGTGAGGTTAATTCTTCGGCTGTTCTTGAAGAAGACAGTTCTTCCTTAGGCTCAATTCCCATGGCACGAACAATCGCGTTACCGGTGGTGTTCAGCAGCCAAACCAGCCAGCCGAAAATCCAACTGAAAATCAACTGGAAACCGACCACGGCTTTATTGACCTTCAACGGAAGAGTCAGCGCTAGTTTCTTTGGGATCAGTTCGCCAACCAAGGTGGAAAATAAGGTGGCCAAAATCAAAGAAAGAGTAAGTGCGGTTCCATGGAGGGCCTTCTCACCTAGGTTAAGCCAAGCCAGATTGGGTTCTAGCAGGGTGGCCAGCGATGGTTCGGCCAAGAAACCGGTCAACATCGTGGTGATAGTGATACCCAACTGGGCACTAGAAAGATGGGTGCTGGTTCGCTTTAGCGCTTTAATGCTTGAAGAGAGTCCTCGCTCACCGCGGTCCAATCTAGCTTCAAGTTCGGTTCGCTCCAGATTGATCAAGGAGAATTCGCTGGCAACAAAAACGCCAGTGCCAATGGTCAGCAAGACGCCTAGGAGAAGCAAGAACCATTCGTTCACTGCTTAGACCTTCTCGGGTCGGGATTATCAGGATCCATAACTGTTTTAAAGCATACCCGAGTGGTGAATATCCGCTATTTTGCTGGGTAAAAACTAGAGCACCTGATTAGCAGGTAGGCTTAATTGGCAATGTTTCGGCGAAAGTATTGAGGTGACCAGTTGTCCAGCGACAACCAGCAATCAGACCAAGAATTTGGCGCAAATCAGTGGCTTGTTGAGGAAATGTATTCTCAATGGCTGACAAACCCAGACTCGGTAGATAAAGAGTGGATTCCGATTTTAGAGCGTTTCCATCAAGCCAAAGGCGGTGTCACAACCCCGGTGAGCCCACCAACTCAAACACCAACTACCGGATCGATTCCGATTGTGGCTAAGACCACCAAACTGGCACCACAGCCAACCCCAATTCCTGCCCAACCCGTTCTAGCTGCAAGCACGTCCGATGAATCCGGTGAAGACCAAATCAACTTCCTAAAAGGAATGTCTAAGACTTTGGCTGCCAACATGGATGCATCACTGTCAATTCCAACTGCAACCAGTGTTAGAGCAATCCCTGCCAAACTGCTGATCGACAACCGAATTGTCATCAACTCACACTTAACTAGAACTCGTGGTGGAAAAGTTTCTTTCACCCATATCATCGGTTATGCCATCATTCGCGCACTAAAGGAATTTCCTTCACAGAATGTTTACTATGAAGAAATCGATGGCAAGCCTGCCGCGGTAAGCCCAGCAAACATCAACTTTGGTTTAGCTATCGACATTCCTAAACCTGATGGCACCAGAGCACTACTGGTTCCGAATATCAAAAAAGCTCAGCGGCTAAACTTTGCTGAATATCTAGCCGCCTATGAGGATCTAGTTAAGCGAGCCAGAGACAACAAATTAACCGCTGAGGATTTTGCTGGAACTACCGCATCACTGACTAACCCTGGTGGTATCGGAACTGTTCACTCGGTGCCAAGACTTACCAAAGGCCAAGGTTGCATCATTGGTGCCGGTGCCCTCGACTACCCTGCTGAATTCCAAGGCATGAGTGTTGAGCAACTAGCTAAACATGGCGTTAGCAAGGTGCTAACCCTGACCTCTACTTACGACCACAGAGTTATTCAAGGTGCTGGTTCTGGCGAGTTCCTAAGAATTATCCATGAGTTATTGCTTGGTGAACGTGGCTTCTATGACGACATATTTGCAGATCTAAGAATTCCTTACGTTCCGATTCGCTGGTCAACCGATGTTGAGGATGCTGATTCCAGGAGCAAAGAAACTAGAGTTCAAGAACTAATCAACGCTTATCGTGTTCGCGGCCACCTGATGGCAGATATCGACCCGCTGGAATACAAGCAACGATCACACCCAGACTTAGATGTGTTAAGTCACGGACTAAGTCTTTGGGATCTGGACCGGACAGTGAAGACTGCTGGCTTTGGTGGCAAGCCGAAGATGGAATTGCGTGATGTTCTAAAAATCCTGCGTGATTCATACTGCAGAACCGTTGGTATTGAATACATGCACATCAACTCCCCTGAAGAACGTAAGTGGATGCAAGAACAGCTTGAACGCCCGTATGAGAAACCGAGCCGGGCTCAGCAACTTCGTATTCTGGAAAAACTTAACGAAGCCGAGGCTTTTGAAACCTTCCTCCAAACTAAATTCGTTGGTCAAAAGCGTTTCTCACTTGAAGGTGGAGAATCTACCATCGCTGCCCTTGATGCAATCTTGCAAGCGGCAGCTGATGCCGACATGAATGAAGTTGCGATCGGTATGGCCCACCGCGGAAGGCTTAACGTCCTAACCAACATCGCAGGTAAAACATACGGACAGGTTTTCAAAGAGTTTGAAGGTAACACTGACACCTCTACCGTTCAGGGTTCCGGAGATGTGAAATATCACCTGGGCACCTCGGGAGTTTTCACCTCGGCAACCGGAAAATCAACCAACGTTTACCTAGCTGCTAACCCTTCTCACTTGGAGGCAGTAAACCCTGTGCTCGAAGGTATCGTGCGAGCCAAGTTAGATGTCATCGGTAAGTCACCTGCCGAGTATCCGGTGCTCCCGATTCTGATTCACGGAGATGCTGCCTTCGCAGGTCAAGGTGTTGTTCCAGAAACCTTGAACATGATGAACCTTCGAGCTTACCGAACCGGTGGCACCGTGCATATTGTCATCAACAACCAGGTTGGTTTCACGACACCACCAAAGTCATCTCGATCTTCAACCTACTCAACCGACATCGTCAAGGGAATCGAAGTTCCTATATTCCATGTCAACGGCGATGACCCAGAAGCAGTGGTTCGGGTTGCCCACTTGGCTTTCGAATACCGCCAGAAGTTCAACAAGGATGCGGTTATCGACCTAGTTTGCTATCGCCGTCGTGGACACAACGAAGGTGACGATCCTTCGATGACTCAACCTCTGATGTATTCATTGATTGAAGCTAAGCGCTCAGTTAGAACTCTTTACCTTGAGTCTCTAGTCGGTCGTGGGGATATCACCCGTGAAGAGTTTGAGCAGTCAAACCAAGACTTCCAGGTCAAGCTAGAAAATGCCTTCACCGAAGTGCACGAGGCAAATGTTCAAGTAGGCGAACTAACCCCTAAGCCTTTTGGTATTGGAACCACCGCTTCAGACAAATCTGAAACAAGAAATGAAACTAAGGTGTCAACCGAAGTTGTTCAGCTAATCGGTGATGCACATGGCAACCTACCACCAAACTTCAACGTTCACCCCAAGCTGCAACAGCTGTTGACCAAGCGCATCGAAATGAGCCGTGAGGGTGGCATCGACTGGGGCTTTGGTGAATTGATTGCCTTTGGATCGCTGTTGGTTGAAGGTGTGAACATCCGCATGGCTGGCCAAGACTCCCGCCGTGGAACATTCGTGCAGCGTCACGCAGTCTTCCATGACAAGACCAATGGCCAAGAATGGATCCCGCTTAGAAACCTCACCGAAAACCAAGCAAAGTTCTCAATTTATGACTCACTGCTGAGCGAATATGCGGCCATGGGCTTTGAATATGGTTACTCGGTTGAAAGAGATGACGCCTTGGTGCTTTGGGAAGCCCAGTTCGGTGACTTCGCTAACGGTGCACAAACCATCCTCGACGAATTCATCTCATCTTCAGAACAAAAGTGGGGGCAGCACTCTTCGCTGGTGTTGCTTCTACCGCACGGTTACGAAGGCCAGGGACCAGACCACTCTTCAGCTCGCATCGAAAGATACTTGCAGTTGTGTGCTGAAAACAACATGACTGTTGCCCAACCATCAACTCCAGCAAACCACTTCCACCTTTTGCGCAGACAGGCATACTCAAGACCGAGAAGACCACTCATTGTCTTCACTCCCAAGTCGATGCTGAGGCTGAAGGCAGCTTCATCTAATGTTGCTGACTTCACTCAGGGAACATTCCAGCCTGTTATTGACGATGAACGTGGTTTGAATAAGGCAGCTGTAAAAAAGGTAATTCTTTGTTCCGGTAAGGTCTATTGGGATCTATTGGCTGAAGCCGAAAGAAGACAAGACCAGACCACGGCAATCGTCCGGGTTGAACAGCTTTACCCAACACCGGTTGATGAAATCAAGGCTGCTTACGCTAACTATCCAAATGCTGAGTTGGTTTGGGTTCAGGATGAACCGGCTAACCAGGGTCCTTGGACATACATCGGTCTATTCCTACCTAAATACATGAATGGATTAGTGCCTCGTTTGGTTTCCCGTCCGGCTAGTGCATCTCCGGCTACCGGTTCTGCTAAACGTCACGCAGTTGAACAAGCCGATCTAGTTGAGCGAGCTTTCGCCTAAGCCATGACCGAGCCACTCAAGAACATCAGAATCGTCATCATCGGTGACGACTTGGTGTCAGCCGGTGGTGACCCTAAAGGCTTAGGTTGGGTTGGTCGAGTAATCGCCAAGACTCAAAGCGATTACCCTCGGGTTGACATATATTCATTGCCAACTCCCGAAATAACTTCCGCGGGGCTAATTGAGATTTGGCAACAGGAAGCGATGCGCAGATTCTCTGCCGACACGGATAACCGTTTGGTGATTTGCCTAAATGCCAATGACGTAAATGCCGGTATTTCTATGTCACGCTCAAGATTGAACTTGGCCAATGTTTTAGACACTGCTGCAAGTAAAGGAGTCCAGTGCTACGTAGTTTCACCGATTCCTTCTAGAAACCCGCAGCTAAATTATGACATTGAACACCTGTCAACTGGTTTTGAGGACGTTGCGGCTAGAAGGTCTTTGCCATTTGTTGATGCATTTAGACCGCTAGTTGACCACGAAGGATTCAATGAAGAGTTGCGTAACTCTAATTTTGGTCAACCCGGTCAGCTCGGCCACGGTTTAATCGCTTGGTTAGTGCTAAATCAGGGCTGGTATCGCTGGTTGGGCTTACCGGAGCAAGAGATTTAATTACTCTTCTTTTTCTGCCTGCATAAAGGCTCGTTCAACCAGGATTTCTGTGCTGATCTGATTCCAACTTGAAGATCGAATCTTTGCAGTAATGGTGCTTTCTAGAGCATATTCTTTGGCACAATCCGAACATTCTGGTAGATGCTTTTCAATGCCAGATCGATCGTCTTCGGCAAGTTCTCCATGCAGATAGTCATAGACCTTGTTCAAGACCTCATCACAGTTGAAGACTGTCATCTTCGTTCCCTTTACTTTTTCTTTTTTTCGATATTGATGCCGTAATCCTCTGCGACATCGCCTAAAAGCTCACGAAGTTTTTCGCGGCCTCTCGAAATGCGACTACCAACGGTATTGGTAGGAATGCCCAGCATTTCTGAAATTTCTGAATAGCTATAGCCCTCTATCATGTTCAAACGAATAACTTCCTTGAACTGGTCATCCAGAGACTCTAGCGCTGCCGTAATCCGATCATCGTCGATCTTGGCGGCATAGATTTCCTCTGCCGAACTTGACCATAGGTGCTTTGGCAAGGAGTGTTCAAATACATCTCCTTCGTCTCCGTTGTCATCATTGAACTTGAAGACGTTGTCTTTGGTGCGGAAAGCCTCTTTTTTGATTTTGGCTTCAATGGTTTTGCTCTGGTTTTTGGCGATGGTGTAGAGCCAACCATGAAGGTTCTGTTGTTCAGGATTGAAGGAGTTTTGATACTTGATGGCCCGCATTACGACTTCCTGGAAGAGGTCGTCACCGTGCTTGGAGTTGATTTTGCGGCATTCGGCTCTCAGCCAATCCACTTCTGGGGCTAGTAGCTCTCTCATGTTCACAGGTTCGTTGGGTTCAGCCATTGGTTTTGAGTTTACGCTCCCTTTTGCTCTGGTCGAGGTTTTTGCAGTGTTGAGGCGGTATTGCTTGCGGTTGTTCAATTTATTAGTAATGGACATCAGCTCCTTGAATAGTTATTTCAATAAATATTGTTCCCCCACTATATAGGTGGGTTTTGTTGCGGTTTATTAGTTCCCAAAAATGCTCTACTGGGTTATAAAACGATGCGGATAGTATTTAACTAATGACTTCACCGAATTATTCCCAACCTGAGCAAAGAAGTTGGAAAGCCCCGACAATCAAGCACGCTCTGGCTGGCACGGTGGAATTACCTGGATCTAAATCGCTAACCAATCGTGAGTTAGTCTTATCTGCATTAGCCGCTACCCCTTCCGAACTAGTTGCACCTCTGGAATCTAGAGATTCTCAGCTAATGATTCAGGCCCTAAGCAACTTAGGAGCCCAAATCACCAGCGCTAAACAAAAGAGCATTTTAGAGATTATTCCAGCACCGTCTGACATGAAGGTAAACACTGAGATAAATTGCGGATTGGCTGGCAC